>Ga0070734_10001864_pt1 | contig 28376 bp, 13 predicted proteins | sample Coa_R1_8_FD_66444 | JGI IMG/M metagenome (GOLD analysis project Ga0070734, IMG submission 66444) | Surface soil microbial communities from Centralia Pennsylvania, which are recovering from an underground coalmine fire - Coalmine... | ecosystem: Environmental > Terrestrial > Soil > Unclassified ... | reverse complement strand
ATGGTGGCACTGTAATCGCCCAGGACTTCCAGACTGCCTGGATCGGTGAAGGTCGCCACGGCCGACGTGAAGGAAGTACTGAGGACAGCGTTGACGCCGATGCCATTGGCCGCCACGGCCGGATCGGACACGGTGGCGGTGCTGGTCACCGTTTGGGTCGTGCTGGTCTCATGGTTGATGGTCACCGTGACGGTGTAGCTGCCTTCTTCGGCGTAGGTATGGCTGCCGGTGATCGTGAAGGCGGACCCAGAGAAGCTGATGCCGCCAGTTGTGGCCGCGGTGCCATCGCCCCAATTGATGCTGGCACTGTAGCTCGCCAGCGCTTCTGCTCCGGCCGGATCGACAAAGGTGGCCAGTTGTTGATTACTCACGGCCGAGCCCTCCATGGCGTTGAAGCCGACGGAAGGACTTGCACTGACGGCGGGATCGGACACGGTGACCTGGAACATACCGGTACCGGATTGCTGATCGCCGGTATCGGTGACCGTGACCGTCACCGTGTAGGTGCCTTCCTCGGCGTACATGTGGGAAGAGCTGCCGAGGGAGCCAGGTCCTGACGGGGCCGGAAGCATCATGCTCGTGCCATCGCCCCAGGCCACGCTGGCCGTCCACGACCCAGAGCCCCCGTCGCTGAAGCTTCCCAGATTGAACGACTGTCCGGCTGCCTCCACCGCGCTCTGGTTCGAAGGTGGCGTCACCATTACTCCAGGACTCGTAATGGTGAGAGCCTCTACTATGTTAAAATAAATCACAGTGTTTGTTGGATCGCCACATGTTTTGAATCCGCCGATTGCGTAGATGTGGCCGTCGGGACCGGTGGCAACGCGCAGCCTCTCGCGTCCGGTAGGCATCCCATCCTGTTCGGACCAGCTGTTCGTGCTCGAATTGTATACCTCTACCGTGTTGAGATTGTCGACATTATCGGATCCGCCGATGACATAGATGCGGCCATCGGGGCCCGTGGTGGCCGCCAGGTCAAAACGTTTCGTGGGCATACTCGCCACGGTGGACCAACTGTTCGTGCTTGGGTTATACGCTTCGCTGTGCGCTTGATGAAAGATGTAGATGCGGCCATCGGGGCCTGTGGCAGCTGCCAGTAGATTTTCCGGGGCGGGCAGGCTGGCGACCGTGGACCAACTGTTCGTGCTCGAATTATACGCCTCGACCGTGGTGAGTTCGTTTCCGTTGTCATCATCTCCGCCGATGGCATAAATCAGTCCATTGAGGCCAGTAGCCACCGCCAACCTCGCGCGGGCCGTGGGCATGGGGGCCACCGTGGACCAACTGTTCGTGCTCGGATTATACGCCTCGACCGTATTGAGAGCATGGAAGAAGCCGTCGCTTTCTTTAACGTCTCCGCCGATGGCATAGGTGCGGCCATCGGAGCCGGTAGCCACTGCCAGATCGGTACGAGCAGTGGGCATACTGGCTACCGTGGACCAACTGTTCGTACTAGAATTGTACGCTTCGACGGTGTTGACACTTTGGAAGACATTGCTGTCGATGGGAATTCCGCCGATGGCATAGATGCGGCCATCGGAGCCCGTGGCAACGCCCAGACCGTCCCGACGAGTGGGGACGCTGGCCACGGTAGTCCACGAGTAGGGACTCGGGCTAAAGGCTTCCACCGTACTGAGATCACCGCTCACATTGTCTCCGCCGATGGCATAGATGCGGCCATCGGACCCAGTTGCTGCTCCGAGGCCGTCGTGAGGTGATGTCGTGGGGGCAACATTGGACCAGGCATTCGTGTTTGGGTCATATGCTTGCACGTCGCCACTAAAGGCTCCGTCGATGGCATAGATTCGGCCATCGGGTCCTCTCGTGGCTGCCAGATCGGTACGAGCGGTAGGCAGACTCGCCACCGTGGACCAACTGTTCGTGCTCGGATTATACGCCTCGACCGTGGTGAAAACGTTTCCGTTGCTATCATCTCCGCCGATGGCATAGGCGCGGCCATCAGGGCCCGTGGTGGCCGCCAGATTAGCACGAGCGGTGGGTAGGTTAGCTACCGTGGACCAACTATTCGTGCTCGGATTATACGCCTCGACCGTATTGAGAGCATGGATATTGCCATTGCTATCTTGAACGGCTCCGCCGATGGCATAGATGCGGCCATCGGAGCCCGTGGCGGCTGCCAGGAAGGCTTGAGGAGCGGGCAGGCTGGCGACCGTGGACCAACTGTTCGTGCTCGGATTATACGCCTCGACGGTAGTGAGAGCATGGGTATTGCCATTGCTATCTTGAACGGCTCCGCCGATGGCATAGATGCGGCCATCGGAGCCGGTAGCCGCTGCCAAGTTTTCGCGGGCCGTGGGCATGGGGGCAACCGTGGACCAACTGTTCGTGCTCGGATTATACGCCTCGACCGTATTGAGAGCGTGGAGGAAACTGCTGAAGTTTCCAACGGCCCCGCCGATGGCATAGATGCGGCCATCGGGGCCCGCGGTGGCCGCCAAGAACTCGCGCGCAGTCGTCAGGGGGGCTACCGTGGACCAGGACAGAAGCGTCCGATCCTCCAACATTTCGAGAACCAGACGGCGGCATCCGCGACGGCCGCGGTGCAGCCCTAGGCCTTGATGGACGCGGGTTTTTGGTGCGAGCCAACGCGACAAGAAAGAAAGCATAGTCCTCGCTCCTCGGGCGCTTGATGACGGAAGATGAACCAAATCGAGCAACCACCGCAGTCTATAGGGGGAACTCAGAGAGGATGGGCGCGGCGTTCCACGCTTCCTTCGAGTCAGTGCGGTTACTACAGCAACACCCTTTGCGGTCCCGTCAAGCAAAAAGGGGTGCTTTCCGGATCATTCTCGGATCCGCATCCGCAGTCGGGCGCAGAGCCTGGATACCGCCTTTACTCCATGCAACGGCTCGGTCCCGTCTATCTAATAGTTGGCTGGAAGTCGGTGAACCTTGCGCGAGAAAGGCAAGAAAAAAAACTGGATTCGTTTCGCGGGGGTTCGGAGAACCGCGTGGGGTACATCAACGCGCGGTTCTCCGAACCCCCGCGAAACCGAATTGGATATGCCCAAGCGATGGGTGGATCAGACGTTGTTGATTGCCATGAACACGCTCAAGCCCTGATTGCGGAACAGGACATTGCTATCCCACGGTTCGCCGCCCGCGGCGGAATTGTTGGCGGCCAGGAGGATTTGGTAGACGTCCAGGACGGTATTGTTGGTCACGCCGAAAGCCTGGCCGCTGGCGCCGATATTCCAGGAATAGGCACCCAGGCCATTGCTGTTGACCGTAAAGCCAGTGGCCTGTCCCGTCGTGCCGCCCAGGGAGAGGGTGGTCGTGAAGACCTCCAACGCGGTGGCCAGCACTTCGGCATCCAGCCCCACTCCCTTGGATACGAGGAAGAGGCTGAGGTAATAGCTGCTGATCTGCGCATTGCTGAAGGGGCTCAGGTTCGGTGCCCCATTCCCGCCGCCATAGAGATTGGGATACGTTGTCGCTAACCATTGGCCCAAGCTCTGGTTGCCGGAGGTCGGTCCGAAGCGGCGGAGCAGTTCTTGTCCCTGTAGACCCGCCCAGAAACTAATCGGCTTGATCAATCCCGCCTGCACGAACTGACCCAGACTGGCTACCGTCACCCCCGTCTGAACAGGAGTCGCACCCCCTTCATGATTCATCATGACGCTGACGGTATAGGAATTGGCGGCGGCGTAGGTATGCGTGCCGCCGACCGTGAAGATGCCGTTCACGAGCGTGATCGTACCGACAGTGACCGGGGTGTTATCACCCCAATTGATGCTGGCCGAATAGTGCGTGCCGTCATTAGTCTCCGCGCCGCCGGGATCGGTGAAGGCGGCGAGCGCAATGCTAGACGGCGCCCCGGCCGTGGGGCTGGGACTGGCCGGCATGTCCACGAGATTCAACATCAGCTCGGACACCGTCACCTGGGACATCGCTGTTCCGAAGAGAGTGTCGCTGGTATTGGTGACCGTGATGGTCACGGTGTAGGTGCCTTCCTCGGTATAGGCATGGGGTTGATTGCCCAGCGTTCCAGGCCCCGAAGGATTGAAGGTTGTGTTCGAGGATCCATCGCCCCAGTTGATCGTGGCCATCCAGGGGCCGTTGCTGGTGTCGGCAAAACTCCCCAGGTTGAAGGAGCTCGTCGTTCCTTCGGTAACGATTTGCGACCCAGGCGGCGTCACGACCGGGGGCGTGGCCGATGCCTGGGTACTGATCTCGAACATCCCCCGGCCATGCGTGCCGGCTCCCAGCAGATGCAGGCCAGCGTTGTATTGCAGGCTGATCACTTGCACATTGGGCATGCCGGTGCCAAACACCGACCAGCTGTTGCCGCCATCGGTGGAGACATACACGCCGTTGTCATTGCCGATATAGAGAGTGCTGTTGGCGTGGTCGATGGCAATAGACCATGTGGGCAGGTCCGGCAGATTGCCGCTGATGTCCGTCCAGCTACCGCCGGCATTGGTGGTGCGGAAGACGTGGTTGTGGCCGGAGGTAGTGCCGTCGATCGCCTCGCTGAATTCCGAGGTCACGATGTACGCAGTCTCGCCGGTCGAGTCGCCCGGATCGACTTCGAGGTCGAAGTAGGGATTAAAATTCGCATTGAAGATCCGCGTAAAGGAGGCGATAGGATTGGACTGGGTCCAGCTGCCGCCGTCGTTGGTGGTCGTCCATACATGGCCATCGCTGGTGGCAGCGTAAACAACGTTGCCCAGAGTCGCAATGGCCCCGATGGGCTTGCCGGCAGGGTTGAATCCCGAGACATTTGGAGAACCGATGGGCGACCAGCTGTCGCCGTTGTTGAGCGTTTCACTGACGAAATCGGTGCCAAGCACCAAGCGGTTGCTGTTGGCGGGATCGAGGGCATAATGCGTGAAAAACGGTGCCGATGCGGCTCCCTGGATACCGGAGACCTTGGCGTGGAAGGTACTGCCGCCGTCATCGGAGCGAAGGAAGAATCCAGAGACCGTGCTTTGGAACACTGCATAGACATGCTGCGGATGGTTTGGATCGACATGGACGAAGGCGCCGTCGCCGCCGAGAACGAATTTCCAGGATTGGCTGCCGCTATACACTTCGGTGCCGTTGTCCTGGCTGCCGCCGAAGGCGCTGGTGGCGTTGGTCGGATGCAGGGCGATGCCGTAAAACTGGGTGATTTGCAAATTGCCGTTGAGATCGGTCCAGTGGATGTTGCCGACGGTAGCACTGTCCAATCGCCAGATGCCGCCGTCGTTGCCGTCCAGGAGCCGGCCATTGTGATCGAAACCGATCCCGTGGTGGTCGGTGTGAGGCCCGTGGCCGTCGGCACCCGCACTGATGTCGGTCCAGGTCATGCCGCCGTCGGTGGTCTTGAGGAGCGGAACCTGGCCTTCCGCATAAACCGTGTTGCCCGTGGGATCGCTGGGATCCAGGATCAATGTTTGATCGTACCATCCCTGGCCGGCCATGTAGTTGACATAGTTCGTCGATTGCGGAGACTCGGCCATGACCGGATTCCAGGTCGTCCCGCCATCGGTCGATTTCAGGATTTCCAAAGTGTTGCCGAAGGTCGCGCTCTTTGGATCGGATACGGATGCGTAGAGCGTGGTGGATGCGCCCACGTCGGCCAGGGTAAGGACGATGCGCCCGGTACCGGTGCCGCCCGGGAAGCCCGTGAGCGGCGTCCAGGTTGTCCCGCCGTTGGTGGTCTCGTAGACGCCGTTGGCCGTGCTGCCATTCGTGGTGCCTACCGCGGCGTAGAGAACGCTGTGATTGCCGGGGTCCATGACCAAGCTGGTGAACGGGCTGAAAAACGGCGACACGATGTTGGCGGTGGTGTTCGTCCAGTTGGCGCCGCCGTCCATCGTTTTCCAGATGCCATAATTGCCGGCGAAGGTGGCTCCGTTCGTGGGATTGCCGGACACCGCCGCGTAGGCAGTGTCGCCCGTCGTATCGGTTGGATCGATAACCACGCTGCCAATGGAGCGTTGGTTGAACACGCTGTTCCCGGTAAGGGTCCAGGTGGCGCCACTGTCCCTCGAAACCAAGACGCCGCGGCCGTAGGAGGAGTCACCCGAGAAGTTGGCTTCGCCAGTGCCGGCGTAGAGGATGCGATGGTTGATGTCGCTGCCGGGGAGAATGGCAAGTGAGCCCATGAACAACGTGCTCTGGGTATCGGTCAACGGCGTCCAAGTGGTGCCGCCATTGCTCGTTTTCCAGACGCCGCCGCCAGCCGCGCCAATATAGACCGTGTTGGCGTCGGTAGGATCGGCCACCAGGGTCGCGATCCGGCCGCTCACGGGGTCGTTTCCGGGCGTCTGTCCGCCCAGGATGGGGCCCGGACCAATCGGATTCCAGGCCGCGGGTGCCAGTCGGTCTTCCAATCGCTCGATCCGCAGCGGATAACGTTGCGGAAGCTGTGTAGGGAAAGTCAGCGGGAATTGGAGGCCCAGGGCCTTTCGGAGACGAGCGAGCTGCCGGGAAGACGCAAACATGAAAACCACTCCTCGTTGAGTTGAGAATCTGCGACTGCATAAACGATTCGGGCATGCAGACAAAATGCTCGGCCATCCGGGACTGGCGGGGGGTGACCGGCCGGAGGGCACTCCTTTCGGAGATTCACAAGAAACGAAAGGAGACGGATACGAGAGAGACCAGCAGCAGGAATCGCGAGTGCTTGGCTATCTCTACGGACCGTTACGGCTTTCTAGATTAGCAGATCACGGCATTGCGTCAACCAAAAAATGAGAACGGCCCGGTCGGATGCGGCAGGCGGTCAAATTCGGTCGTTGACCGCTGGCCCGCAAACCCCGCGGTTGTGCGAACCAGCGATCAACGATCGCCCCAGGTCCCGGACATCAATCCGGATCGCCGTCACCGCCGTGTTTGGCCGGCTGAAAGACTACCGGAACTCCATCGACAGAAATCTGTATCGCCACGGTCACCGTGGGATCATCGTGCGGGTGTTTCGTCGTGATATCGAATGCCAACCCGATGGCATCTGGAAAACCTGGCGGACTCATATGATAGGGATAGGCCACAAAGCTCGAATCGTCGATTTCCCCATGGTCAACATCAAAGAGCATTGAGACCGTTACGTGGGGATCGCTCGGCGCCATTAATTTAGGCGTATTCCCGGACAACTGAAGAAACCCCAAGGAATTAGGCGCGATTGTTCGTGGTAGCGTGAAGCTCACCGGTGTCCCCCTAACATTTACAGCAAGAGGGATGTAAAAGGCCGCCGAAGGGCTGTGAGCGGTGAGAATGAGGATGTCTGCAAAATGGGGAAATAATTCAATCTGGCCGCAATCCTCGACCTTGCAAGTTAGATCGATCGGTATAGTGGAAGTGCCACAGACATTCAACTCGAGACCACCGCTCCCCGACACCGAGTACTCAGGGCCACAGGTGATGTCGATTGGAGGCGGGCTCCGTAATTCTTCTTGAGCCTGGATCTGCACCGGCAACACAAGCACAGCAGCCAGCCCGAGCAAGCAAGCAATCCCGGAAATGGAACCAAAGAACGGACGCATCAGGGAATCTCCTTTCATGATCGTTTCGTGCTCTACTCTTGTGAAACCAACTTACTCATTCCTGAAGTCGTACCTTGGCCAGCATCGTTTGCTGACGCGAGAGGCTCATGTGCAGCACTACCCTGCCGAGTGACTTAACGGCAGGTCCGCGCCACACGTAAGCCTAGGATCGGATCGCTACGGGAGGGTTTGTTCCAATTGTGCGTGGCGGACCGCGAATGGTCCGCAGGGCCGCTATAAGCCCCGCCTCGTCCGACGCGATACACGGTATCCGTAACGACATCGACGTACTCTCCATCTTCTTTGGCTTTCTCCTTTGTTCCGGATTGAGGAGCGGGCGGCCACCGATCCAGACACCATTCCCAAACGTTGCCGTACACGTCGAACAGTCCGAAATCGTTGGGCTTTAGCTGCCCCACCGGCCAAACATGCCCTTGGGCATCGCCTTGGTACCAGCTGTAGTACCGAAGCATCTCGTCGGACGTACCGTAGAAGCGGCTCGTGAGCGCGTGCGCGCGGCAGGCATATTCCCATTCTGCCTCGGTCGGCATGCGGTAGCCCGTCCGTGTCAAATAGTCGCTCGGAAGCGTCATCCCATCCTTGATCTGCTCCATCGACGGAAAGCACATTTGATCCTCGGCAATGTGCTCTTGCTCGCTGAGCCAGCGGCAATACCGGGCTGCCTCGAACCAGCTGAAGAAGGCGGGAGAATTTAGATCGGGCGACGATTGGTAGGGGGCGCGGGGGTAGGCTTGCTGAAAGGCCTGGTACTGAGCTTTCGTCACTTCTTTCGTGGCAATGGCGAAGGAACGGAGAATGCGTTCCCAGCGCAGTTCTTCCGGCCTCAGGCGCGGATCGAAGTACCGGCCCCGCTCGCTGCCCGGCGAACCCATCTTAAATGTCTCGGGATCACGCACGATCATCAAGGTCTGCCCGGCGCTGTTGACATACCAACTCCGGCCATCGGCCGGCTCTTTGGCGGCCAGCTCGCGATCGAGCTTGTCCAATTCGGAACCATGCCCCCAGCGCCGCAGCAGCCATTCCGCAGCGGCATGGAGGCCCGGGTCGGGATGAGCGCGGTACGCCTGGAGCAACCAGGCCGTCACCGCTCCGCGGGTGTCCGCGGCAAGCTTGTCTTCGAGGAATTCGCCCAGACACAGGATCAGTGCACGCTGCACCGAAACGTCCGGCTCCTCTTCGAGTCGCCGGATGAGCACACGGGGGTCCGCGCCCAGAGGACCGAGGCGATGAATCAGGTAGGTGCGCGTGCGCGGATCCGGGCTGTGCCGGAGAACCGGCCAGAGGGAATCTGTTCGACCGAAGTGAAGCAGCACCGCGGCGGCGTTGGCCTGACGCTTGGCCAGGGTTTCCTGTTCCGCCTCGGGCACGACGGGCTGCTGCCACACCGAGGCGGTCCGCAGCGGTTTTCCTTCCCCCATCCAGGCAACCGCAACCGATACCGGTCGGAAACCTCGCTCGGCCAGCTCCCGGCAGCGCTGGAGATGTTTCGTGGGCTCAAGTCCATGCGATTCCTCGGATACCAGGCTGGAACTGGCGTGCCACACTCCGGAGTATTGACAATCGGAACCGAGCAGCGCGTGGGCCCGGGTCGGCTCGAATAGACCAATATCCATCTGAAGACGACTAGGGGTCAGTTGCGCCTCGTAACTTGCTCTTTCACCGGCGAACCGGGTCGGAACCAGGTCGCGATCGGTTTTCCGCCAAACCGCGCTGTAGCTTGGCGTGCCGTCCTTTCCCATGAGGATCTGGATCGACCAGGGCGCGTAATGGTCCTGGACGAGCGCTTTTTCCTTCGCACCTCGCCCTGTTTCGGGAATCCCGACAACCATCTGAGCATCTTGCTGTTTGTCACTAGGTTCACCCCACAAAGCAGCAAACCGAGGACTTCCTGCCTCGCTCGTGGACGAATTCGGGACATAGCCGGCAACATCGACCGGCAGCAGCCCTTTTGCCCGCCACTCTTGATCGCGTGCCTGGATCTCATCGGCGGAAGCATCCGGGGCCAGCCGCCAATCCCTACCGTCGCGTGTCCAGACCGCGGCAACCTGAACCGCATGGCCCGCAGCAAAGGGCCGAAGCCGGACTGGCCGATATCCCGACGCGCGTAACTGGTCGGCCATCTTGATGAACCGGTCCAGAGGCATGGTCTGGCACAATGCGAAGTGCCGATCGAGCATCCCGTCCGCGGCTTCGATGTCCCGAACGAGCGCAGGCTCCGGATTGGTCCAGGCTGGATCGAGCGCGGGATCTTTCCAGTCTGGGGACAACTGTTTTTTGAGCGACTCCTCCATGAAGCCGACGGCGGAGTCGCGATGGCGGTCCAGCGTGGGCAGCAGCACGGCGTACTGCGGCGGATCAGCGTCCACGATCAACCCCGCAAGCACTTCGGGCTGATCGGCCGCAAACTCGGCCAAGAGATCGGTGGCCACCGACCGTTCCTTGTCCCGTCCTTTGACATCGCGAAAGATCGTGGAGAGCGGAGCAATCAGTTGTGCGCGCACGGGGCGGAGGGCTTCCATCCAATAGGCGACATACACCGAGGGCACGCCGACGAGGTCGGCAGTGACTCGGCCGCTGACCTGTCTCCATCGGGGATTGCTGGGATCATAGCTCGCCAGCGCACACGCAGCCCGGAGCCTCTGGTTCTCGTGCCCCGGGTTCGGATGCTCCACGACGGACCACAGACGTGGAACCAGTTCCTCCCGGTGAGTGCGCAGGGCATCCCGAACGACCGCAATCTCTTGGGGCAGCGCGTTCAACAGCCGCTCGTAGAGATCCTCCATCTGGCCGGGATCGACGCGGATCAACGCCAGGCTGGCATGAAAATGTTCCTTGGAGTCGGGCGCGGCTTCCCGCACATGCCGTTCCAGCAGTCCATTGGCCCAACGGCGGTATCGAGCGAGCCGATCCACGAGAGGAGGCACATCCGTCGTTTCAGCCGCGACAATTGCCTCAACCAGTTTTTCCGCCTGTACCGAGCCGTTCACTTCCCAGCCACCCCAGGCCAGCAGAACCACACCGGCGGCCAGGAGCAATCCCCGCTTCGCCTGATGGCGGGTGACTTGTCGCATCATCTTTCGCTGCGGCCCAGTCCAGTCCCGCCGCCGCGTGAACAGGTAGATATTCAGCCATTCCCACCAGCGGGGCAGAAACCGATTCTCCGGTTTGGCATTCCAAGCTTCCGCCCGCTCCGCGAGCCGCAGCTCGGCCCGTCCGCGTCTGGTCTCTCGTTGCTTGCTGGTCAGCCACTCCCGCAACGACGGCACCAGGTAGTCATGGGTCAACTGGTAATAAAGCGTGGCGGGAGAAGAGACCGTGGCGTTTCCTGGCTGCTCCCTATCTTCCCCTCCCGCCACGCGCCACGCGCCACCCGCCATGCCCTCCGGGTCCGTCGGCGTGACCAGACGCAGCTCACGATCGAGGATGCGCAGCAGGACCTCGAAGTCCTCGGGGCGGCCGGCGTAGCCGGAAGCATCGAGCAATTGTTGCCAGGAACGCATTTCGCCTTTGATCGTCGCCCCGGCTTCCGGCAGGAATGCTTTCAGCACGGAACGGATGGCGCGCTGGTGAAAGCGATGCTCCGGGGGTGCCGTGGTGGCGGCAAGCGTCTCTTCCAGGAAGGTGACGCCGACCCCCGCGGCGCCGCCCATCTGTTTCAAGGTTGCCGGGGTCCACGGTCTGCCCTTGACGGTCTCGGCAAATAGGGCCAAGCGAACCGGGATGACCTTACCTTCCTGGGTAAGTCCAGCAATCGCTTGATCCAAGAAGGCATCCTGAACCTTGGTCAAGTCGCCCAGGTTCTCCGGCAACCGTCCGAAGGACTGCCCAAACTTGGCCAGCACCTTGCGGGCATGCATCGGATCGAACAAATCGACCAGGGCGGAGTTTTGTCCCTCCGCCACCCGGACCTCCAGGGCCTTCATGAACCGGCTGACCGCGAGCCAGAAATCATCCCGGACCATGATGAGCGCCTGGACGCGCCCGCCATCGCATTGCCGAAGGGCGCGGACCAGCTCGGAGTCGTCTTCCCGGCGCGCCGCATGAAGCCATTGCTCGAACTGGTCGACGACCAGGAGGATCTTTTGGCCTTCGGCAAGCCCCCGATTTTCCAGGGCGACACCAGCGGAAGCCTTTTGCGGTCCGGGCAGTGCCTGGTGGCCGTGCGGATCATCCTCGCCATCACGGGTGGGTTTCCGGCGCAGGCGGGCCAACATTTCCGCCAAGCTCAGCTCGGCCGGCAGCTCCGGAAAATGCTTTCGCAGCCCTTTCCGAAGCCGGGCCTCGGTCTCGTCGCTGGTTGCCTCCACGTAAACGATCCGCACGCGGTTGGTCAATCGGGGGAGTAAGCCAGCCTTCATCAGCGATGATTTTCCGCAGCCGGACGGTCCGTAGATCAGGCCGACGCCGGACGTCTGGTCGGGGTCGCACTCCTCGATCTTTCGTTTCCAGAACCGGAGACTCTCGGGCAGCCCTTCCCGGTCGCGCGGGCCGGGAAGCAGTTCCAGGAAGAAGTCTGCATCCTGGGTATCGAAGGCCCGCAATCCCTTGGGCACGATCTGAACCGATGTGGACGAAACGGCAGACGCCTGCTTGGCCGTGCTGACCCCACCCGCCGAAGCCAGGGGATCGATTGCCTGGTTGAGAAACATCTGCAAATCGTCCGCCAGGTCTTTGGCGGTCGTATACCGCTCGGAAGCCCGCTTGGCGAGGCACTTGAAGCAAATCCGTTCCAGTTCTTTCGGAATCGTATCGTCGATCTGGCGAGGCGGACGAGGCTCAACGGCATCAATCTGTTGCAGAACCTCCTCGACCACTTCGCCTCGAAAAGGGCGCCGTCCGGTCAGCAGCTCATAAAACACCACGCCCAGGCTGAAGATATCGGAACGGCCATCAACGCGATGTCCTTCGCCACGGGCCTGCTCCGGGGACATATAAAACGGCGTCCCGGCGAAGGCGGCCGCGCGTCCAAAATCTTCCTCGTTCAAGGCCAAGCCGAAGTCGGCAAGGTAGGGCTTCCCGGCACTATCCAGGAGGATGTTGGCTGGCTTGATATCGCGGTGGACGAATCCGCTTCGGTGCGCGTGGTGCAGACCTTCGGCAATGGCCGCCACAAGTCGCGCCGCTTCGAGAGCGGAGAGGCGAACCTGGCTGATCCGGCTGGCCAAGTCGTTGCCCGGGATAAATTTGGAGATGATGTAAACCAGGCCGTCGCTGGTCCGGCCGGCATCGTGGACGGGCACTATGTTCGGGTGGTCCAAACGGGCCAGGATTCGCGCCTCGGCCAGGTAGGCCGTCGCCTCGTTGGAATCGGAAAGTTGGTGGCAGTGGGGAACCTTGATCGCCACGGGCCGGTTCAACTCTTCGTCATGCGCCAGGTAGACGCGGCCAAAGCCCCCTTCCCCCAGGATCCGCTCGATGCGGTAGCGGCCAATCGAATGGGGCGCATCCATAGCGAGAGCACGGGCGGCCAGTCGCGCCTCCTCCTCGGTCGACTGGGGCGGCCTCGTTTTGTAAAGATCTACTTCGCTTTGGAGCGGTGCCGCCGCCTGGTCTGCCATTGCGCCGGCCAGCCAATCCGGATCGAGTTCCGGAAAGCGCTTGCCGTAGTCGGCCGCTTGCGGCTCCTCGCCGTGGAGGCGACGATAATGGACATCCAGAAGAATCAGCTCGCTCAGAAGGACACAGCGATCCGGTTCCGTGTGCGTGCCGAGGTAGTCTTCGATGCAGGGCTTCTTGCCCGTAGGAGCGGCCGATTTCCAGGCGGCCTCGAAACGATCACACGTTGCATCCACTTGTTCCGCGAAGCGCGCTGCATGGGAACCGCTTTCCGGAACGGATGGTTCGTTCATCCTGGGGCCTCGCGGGTCCGTGAACACTGCATCTCTGTCCCGTAAGGTTGGACGGGGATGATCCAGAACGCGACCGACCCCGCGGATGGTATGATCGGCGCGCTTCCAACACAGTTTTGCACTACAGTGAAGCATTGATTGTAAGGGCAGCGGGGACGGATTGCAAACCGATTTGCAAAATCTTGACTGAACGGATGAGCTTCACGCCACCGATCCGAGCATCACTTCCAACACGCGGCCCGGACACGCAACCTGCGTGCCCGCTATGAAGGACATCGCCAACGAGGCCGCAAACCCGACACGAGGGGAAAAAGAATCTCGAATTGCTGAACAGAAATCCGGTGTTTCCGTTGGAGTGGAGCGCTCAGGGAAGCTGCTGCCGTTCCCAGAGTATGCGGATGAGCTGAAGTTTCCGGTCCACAGTGCGCAGCGCACAACCGAGCTTGGCGGCAATCTCCGCGTTCGTATAGCCTTCCATCTTCCACACAGCCACGGCACGCAGATCCGCATCCCCTAAACAGCCGAGCAAGCGCTGGTACTCCTCAGCTACCTGGGCAGCAAAGGCCGGCGTCGGTTCCTGACTCGGCAGTTGCGCTAGCTGCTCCTCGGCGGCCGCGGCCTCAACCGGAGCCTCGGCATGCCCTCCCCGTTTCTGCCGTCCCTGGTGACGGCGCAGATGGGACGCCTTGCGAAGCGTCAGGACGACCAACAGCCGCCACAGGTTTTGGCGGTCGTGCATGTTCGGAAAGCGGCCGGCTTCGGCGCCGCGGCAGAAGCTATCGAAGGCGCTCAGCGCGACATCTTCTTCGTCGGCGGCGGCGCGGGGGGTGCCGCGGAGCTGCTTTCGCGCCAGCCCGACCAGACGACGGAAATAGCGCTCCCACAGCTCCTGGGCAGCGGCCTGGTCGCCAGCTTGGAGTGGACCGATCCAGCACGAGACAGAACCGTCGGACGCCATCGCTGGCACCCTCCACAAGCGTGCTTGGGTATCCCTGAATGCCGGCGATTATACGGCGGCGGCGGCGCAGTGTAAAGCGTCGAGGCGCCATCCGTTAATCCGTTTTCGCTTAACGGCGGTTCGCAGAACCGCGCGGGGCGGGACACCACGCGGTTTTGCGAGCCGGTGCGAAACGGACAACATTACGCGGACGAATTCTTCATTTTTTTTCTGCGGGGGTGGCGTGTTCGAAGCAGAAATGGGCATTCGCTCTTATAGAGGCGGTGTTACAACGGGTCGCAAGAACGGTTCAGCGACCTGTGGCTTTGTAATCACGGCCTTCCCAACCTCCAAAAGGAGCAAGAACCATGTTGACCAAGAACTCGAACGCCAAGGTTGTGAACGGGGTAGCCAAGAGCTGCGGCGAGAAGCCCCGGCCCACCGGCTTGCGCGTCCAGACTCGTCTGAAGGCCGGTCTAACGCTTAACTTTACAAAGTGATAGGAGAGACGCGGTCGAGGGCCGGGGCTGAGTGCTCCAAACTCTTCCAGGACTCAGCCCCGGCCATCCGGTTCCGGCCCCACAATAGAGCCAGTCGAGCGCGACATCCCCATGATTGTTGCAACCGTTCTTTCGCGGGGGTGCAATCCTCCGCTGGAGTCGTGGCTGAGGCCCCAGGCTGCGTGGAACAGCCGTCTGCCTGCGCATAAGCGACTAGGGACTTCTATCGTAGAGTCCCCGATGCACGAGAATGGGAGTGCGGATTGCCGTCAAGCCCGGCGGCTCCTGGAGAGTGCGGCCGGTCCTGACCACCCCGACGTCGCCAAAGTGCTCAATACGCTCGGCAGCCTCTGCGAGGACCGAGGCGACGATGCCGAGGCCGAACAACTCTACCAGCGCTCGGTGCAAATTATGGCCAAGACACGGGGCGACGCTGCCCTGCAGCGAATCCGCGTGCAGTCGTTGAGCCACCTGGCAGGTGTTTACCGTGTCCAGGGACGCTATCGCCAGGCGGAAGCGCTTTACCGTCGGGCCTTGGCCACCGCCGAGAAGACGTTCGGGCGCCACGATCTGGAAGTCGCGACCCTGCTTAACAACTTGGCCGTGCTCTACAAGTACACGGCCAGCTTTTCCGAGGCGGGGCGGCTCTACCTGCGTGCCCTGGCAATCACGATGAAGGTCTTAGGGCCCGAGCACGCCGAAGTGGCAAGGAGAAGCTTCTCGGGCCAAACCATCTCGACGTGGCCATGACGCTCAACAACTTAGCCGTCCTGCGCCACGTGCAAGGACAGCTCCGTACTTCGTCAGCGCTCTATCAGCGTGCGCTGGCCATCCTTGAACAAGCGCTCGGCGAGAAGCATCCCAAGGTGACCGCCTGTCGCGCCAACTACGCCGGTCTCGTGCGTGCAATGAATCGATCCGGCTCGCCACAATCAGGTCAAGGACTATCTCAACCGTCCGGCCAGGAGGGTTTCTCCCCATGTCTGCTGGATTCTCCCGTTCGCTCCGTGCCCTAGAAGTCGATCGTGCCCGCCGACGATCCGGCGAGTTGCTGGTGGTTGCCCTGCTGGCTACCTGGATATGCTGGTTCGTGTTTGGCCGCGTAACGGTGTATGAGGTCAGCGACCAGGCCCGGCTGGAAGTCGCGAGCTTGGCCCATCCCGTGGCGGCCGCGGTGGGAGGGCAGGTCCGCGAATGCCGCCTGGCGATTGGCCGAGAAGTCCAAGCCCACGATGTCTTGCTCGTACTCGATGCCGAGAGTGAACAGCTGGCGCTCCAGGAAAAGCGCACCCGCCACGCCACGCTTGAGAGCCGCCTCCAAGCCCTGCACCGAGAGACCGAGGCCGAGCGCGCTGCTTTGCAGGTGCAGCGTCATGCGCGGGAGCTGGCGCACAAAGAATCCCAGGAGGGGCTGGCCAAGGCCGAGGCGCAGCAGACCTTTGCGGAGCACCAGCTCGTCATGCTCAGTCGGCTTCAGGCCCAGCACGCGGCTTCCGACCTGGAACTCCGCCGTAGCCGGGCCGAAGCCCAGGCCAGCCAGGCGGCCGTCCGGGAGCTTACGCTGGCGGGTGGCCGGATTGAGCAGGACCGGCTCGTGCAGGAGGGAGAACGGCAAGCCCGGCTGGCAAAGCTGGAACGCGAGGCTGTTGAGCTGGCCAGCGACGCCGCCGTCGAAGAAGCCGCCATCCGCCGGCTCGAACACGACATTGCCTTGCGTACGCTGCGGGCGCCCGTCTCCGGGCGTGTCGAAGAGGCAGCCGAGCTACCCGCTGGGGCGGTGGTTCGGCCAGGAGAGAAGCTGGGGGCGATCGTGCCGTCTGGTGAGCCGCGCGCGGTGGCCTGGTTTGCCGCCGCGGCGATCGGGCGTGTCCGCCCTGGCCAGCCGGCACGGCTGCGCCTGGAGGGCTTCCCCTGGACCCAATATGGAACCGTCGCGGCCCACATCGCCAATGTCGGCAGCGAAGCCAAGGACGGCCTGGTACGCGTGGAACTGGCGCTGGATGCCGGTCCGGCTTCGGCGATTCCCCTTGGACATGGCCTGCCGGGCTCGGCCGAGGTCGAGATCGAGCAGGTTTCTCCGGCTGCTCTGGTGCTGCGTGCCACCGGGCAGTATCTTGGCGGATACCGCGTTTCTCACCACCACGATCAAGACCGGATCCAACCATGACGCGCCGCCGTCTGTCCCGACCACGCCTGCTCGTGCCGGAAGTGGTACAGACGTCGGGAATGGACTGCGGACCGGCGACGCTCAAATGTCTGTTGGACGGATTCGGCATTCCCGTTCACTACGGCCGGCTCCGCGAAGCCTGCCAGACCGACGTGGATGGTACCAGCATCGATGTGCTGGAACAGGTGGCCTGCCAGATGGGCCTCTGCGCCGAGCAGATCATGCTGCCGGTGAATCACGTGTTGCTTGCCGAGGCAGAGGCGCTGCCGGCCATTGTGGTCACCCGACTGCCGAACGGCCTTACCCATTTCGTGCTGGCCTGGCGCCGCCACGGTCCCGTCGTCCAGATCATGGACCCGAGCATGGGGCGACGCTGGGTCCCTTGCCACCGCTTTCTCGATGAGATCTTTGTCCACACGCATCGCATCCGGGCCGAAACCTGGTACGAATGGGCGTGCTCCGAGAATTTTCGCCGGCCGCTGGCCCGCCGCTTGCGCGACCTGGGGCTCGCCGCTGCGGGCCCGGTTTGGATCGACCAGGCAACCGGAAATGGCTGGCGCGCGCTGGCCGAACTGGATGCGACCACCCGGCTCGCGGAAACGCTGGTGCGGGCCGGAGGGCTCAAAAAGGGCCGCGAGATCCGCCGCGCCTTCCCTGTGCTGCTCGCCCGCGCCCGTGCCGAGACGCCGAGCGGAGCCAAGCTGATTCCCGAAAGCTATTGGTCCGTTCTGCCTGCCTGCCCGCCCCCCAATCCTCTTTCCGAAGGGGAAAAGCATATCGAAGACGAAGTCTTGATCCGCGGTGCCGTGCTGGTGCGCGTGCGGGCTCATGAAGACAGTCCAGCCGATACGAAGGCAGCAAGCGCAGAGAAGTCGACGCTGAGTCCCGAACTTGCGGCGGCCTGCGCAGAGCCGGCCAGTCGACCCTTGGAGGCGCTCTTCCGACTCTTTCGCCACCATGGGCGGCTTTTTTTTGTGGCGATGTTTGTCGGCTTGCTCCTGGCCGCGGGCAGCTCGGTCTTGGAAGCGGTCCTGCTCCGGGGCATCCTCGATCTGGAGCGCGACTTGCGCCTGGTCCAGCAGCGTCTTTTGGCGATCGGCCTATTTGGCGTCTTTGCCGGGTTGGTTCTGGTGCTCGAATGGCGGGTCGCCGCGGCCCTCATGCGGCTGGGCCGGCATTTGGAAGCCGGTTTCCGCGTCGCCTTTGGGAACAAGATTCCGCGGCTCAACGATCGCTATTTTCAGAGCCGGCCAACTTCCGACATGGCCGACCGAAGTCATGCGATTTACCAGATTCGTCTGTTGCCGGGGCTCGCCGGCAAATTCGTCCGGGCAGCCCTGACCCTGGTGATCACGGCCGGGGCCATCGCCTGGATCCAACCCGCAGCCGCGCTTCCGGCATTCTTGGCCGCCGCAAGCGCCCTGCTCCTGCCGGCGGCGTTCACCCCGCTCTTGCGAGAGCTGGATCTCCGGGTGCGGACGCACGCCGGTGCCCTGAGTCGCTTTTACCTCGATGCTTTGCTGGGATTGGCGGCGATCCGCGCCCATGGAGCCGATATCCCCGTGCGCCGCGAACAGGAGAGCCTCCTGGCCGAGTGGGTGCGGGCCAGTCAACGCCTTCTTCGCTGGGTGGTGGTGGTCGAGGGACTGCAATTCCTCACCGGCTTTGGCCTGGCCGGCTGGCTCCTGCTCCTGCACGCTGGCCGCGCCAGCGATGTTGGAGGAGCCTTGCTGCTTGCCTACTGGGCCCTGAGCTTTCCCGTTGTGGGTGGGGAAATCTGCTTGCTCTTCCGGCAATATCCGCTGCACCGCAATACGATCATGCGTTTGCTGGAGCCACTGGGCGCGCCCGAAGCAGAGGACCAGGTGACAGGGTCGCGAGGTGACGAGGTAAACGAACCAGACGGTGAGCCAGCCGACGGCAGGGCATCCTCGTTCTCCTTGTCATCCAGTCAGGCCAGGAAGGGAGTAGCGGTCACGTTGGAGGGCGTCACGGTCCGCGCCGCCGGGCATACGATCCTGGAAGATATCCATGTCCACATCGAGGCGGGGAGCGAAGTCGCCATTGTCGGTGCCTCGGGCGCGGGGAAATCGACTTTGGTGGGCCTTTTGCTCGGTTGGCATCGGACGGCCTGCGGGCGTGTGCTCATTGATGGCGAACCGCTCGATGCGGCGCGGCTGGACCGGCTGCGGACGGAGACTGCTTGGGTCGATCCTGCCGTTCAGCTCTGGAATCGCTCACTGATCCAGAACCTTCTGTATGGCAGCCACGCGGACGGCCCTGCCGCCGTTGGCGAAGTGCTAGACGAGGCTGATCTGTACTCGGTGGTTCAGCACTTTCCGGATGGGCTACAGACGGTCGTGGGGGAGGGCGGCGGACTGCTCTCCGGTGGGCAGGGACAACGCGTTCGCCTGGGGCGGGCCTTGGTTCGATCGGCCGCACGCCTGGTCGTTTTCGACGAGCCTTTTCGTGGCCTGGACAGGGCGCAGCGGCGTAAGTTACTCCAGCGCGTGCGGCGATGCTACCAGGGAGCCACGTTTCTTTGCATCACCCACGATGTGGGGGAGACCCGCGAATTTGGGCGCGTTTTGGTCATCGATTCGGGGCGCGTGGTCGAGGACGGTTGCCCGGCACGGCTAGCCGAGGATTTGCATTCGCGTTACCGGGCGCTGCTCGATGCGGAGGAAGCGGTCCGTTCGGGGCATTGGTCCAGTGCCATCTGGCGCCGCCTCTGGCTCGAATCGGGACAGGTGCTTGCGGGCCGAGCGGAGGAGGGCATGTGACCGCGGCCGGGACCGACATCAGTTGGCCTGCTTCCCGATTGGGGGAAGCAATGGAAGCGCTGGGCCGAGATAGCGGCCTGGGAGTGAAGACGGTACCGGTGGAATGGCCGCCGGAGAAGCTCGTTACGGAAGGCGGCGAGCAGCTGGGACGCTGGATCGAGGCGGCAGCCCGGTGGCTGGACCTCGAGGCCGAGGCCGTCGAAGTGACGTACGCGGACGTGCCCGAGTTCCTGCGCCATGCAGGTCCAGCCATCCTGCGCATTGTCGTTGCCAAAGAAGCCGCTTACGAGATCCGGTTTCTCGTCCTCGTCGCCGGTGATCGAAAGACCGCGTCGCTGTTGACCTCAAGCTTGACGCGCGTCCGCCTGGCGATAGACGGGCTCCGCGCCCTTCTTTGCCGGGAAGAGGAAAGCTCTTGGGCGGGCCTGGTGGATGAGATGTTTACCGAGGCGGACATCCCAAGACGGCGTCGCCAGCGGGCCCGACAAGCTCTCCTGGACGAACTGCTGGCCACGACCCGCGTGAGTCGCTGTTGGCTCATTCGCTCCGCACCGGAGACGGGGCTCATGGTTCAGATCCGCCAGGCCCGTTTCCTCGGACTCTTGCTTCGCCTCGTCACCGCCCACGCTTGTGAATATGGCCTGTGGATCCTGTCGTGGTGGCTGCTCGGATGGATGACCCTTCAAGGCCGCGTGGATCAGGGTTGGCTGCTCGGTTGGCTGCTCCTCCTCCTCACCCTCATTCCGTGCCGGCTCCTGGCCACGTCTGCGGGTGGGCGGCTGGCCATTCAGGCGGGGGCGCTGCTCAAGCGCCGACTGCTCTTCGGGGCGCTGCGGCTGGAAGCAGACGAGATCCGGCATCTGGGCGTTGGCCACTTGCTTGGGCGGACCCTCGAGTCCGGCGCCGTCGAATCGGCGGCTCTTACCGGCGGGCTCCTGAGCCTGACGGCCGTGATCGAACTGATCTTGGCAGGTTCCGTCCTCGGCGCCGGCGCTGGCAGCTGGAGCCATGTCACCCTGCTCTTGGTCACCGCATTCGCTACCTCCTGGCTGGGCCTGCGCTACTACCGGCAGCAGCGCCGCTGGACGGGGGAGCGGTTGGAATTGACGCACGATCTGGTAGAACAAATGGTCGGTCATCGCACGCGGCTGGCTCAGGAGGCACGCGCCCACTGGAACAAGGGCGAGGATCAAGCGCTGGAGCGTTATCTCAACATCTCGCGGAATCTGGACGGAGCGGGGTTGGTGTTCCAGGTGCTCGTGCCACGCGGCTGGCTGCTCGCTGGCCTGCTCGGGTTGGCTCCGGCTTTCCTCGCCGGGAATCGCTCAACGGCGGCGCTGGCGGTCGGGGTAGGGGGTGTCCTCCTCGCTTTCCGGGCGTTCCAGAATCTGGTTGCGGGCCTTGATCGACTGACGGGGGCAGCGATCGCCTGGGAGCGCATCCATCTCTTTTGGGAGGCGGCGGCCCGCCGCCAACCAATCGGCCAGCCCAGATTGACCGTCCGGCCGACGCTCGGCCAAGCTCACGACCGGAGCGCTCTGCTCGATGCTCGGGATCTCGTGTACCGTTATCGCGACCGCTCCGAAGCCGTTCTGCAAGGGGCCGCACTGCGGGTCTGCGCGGGCGATCGGCTGCTTCTCGAAGGACCATCCGGCGGCGGCAAATCGACACTGGCAGCGTTGCTGGCGGGATGTCGCCGCCCTGACGCCGGACTGCTGCTGCTGGGTGGACTGGACTATTCCACGCTGGGAGCCGAGGGCTGGCGGCAACGGGTCGTCCTGGTCCCGCAATTCCACGAGAATCACGTCTTCATGGGCACATTTGCGTTTAACGCGCTCCTGGGTCGAGGTTGGCCGCCGCGGGAGGCCGATCTGGAGGAAGTCGAACGGATCTGTCGCGCCCTGGAACTGGGGCCGCTTCTGGATCGGATGCCCGCAGGATTGCAGCAACAGGTCGGGGAAACCGGTTGGCAGCTCAGTCACGGCGAAAAGAGCCGGCTGTACATCGCCCGGGCCTTGCTCCAACGAGCGGATCTCCTGATTCTCGATGAGAGCTTCGCCGCCCTCGATCCCCATACGCTTCAGAAAACGCTTGCCCTCGTGCTCGAGTGGGCGCCGACCGTCCTCGTGATCGCGCATCCATGAAGCGGTTGGCGCGCGCCAACGCGCGCTTCCCGCTGCGTCACAGCCAGCTTCCAAAGGCGCGGATATGCCAACGCTTCACCACCTGGGTCAGTACGCAGGAGCGAACCAAGCGGGGCGCGGCCGAGCGCGGAGAACGCCCCGCGCCGGGCCGGACAGCAGCAATAGCCCTGGAATTGCGTGAACGGCCGCTACTTGCCGAACAAAAACTTGAGGATATCCCAGTGCCGCCAATCGACGTAGAAGGCGAAGAACATCAGCGACAAAATGATCAGCAGCCCCAGATACATGAGGAAGACCTGCACCTGTTCGGGGGCCGGTCGGCCGCGCACCTTCTCGTAAATCAAAAATGCCATGTGGCCGCCGTCCAGAAGCGGAATTGGCAAGAAATTGATCACCGCCAGACTGACACTGATGATGCCCAGGAAGTTCAGAAACTCGAAGAAGCCTTCCCCGGCAAAGTGATAGGCAAAGACCGAAATCGAGATCGGCCCATGTAAGGTCTTCGTCGCCGACACCCGCCGCGTCAGCATGGCCCGGACCTGCTGGAGCGTCTGCACGATCATGTTCCCGGTTCGCTCGAAACCCAACACGATCGCACTGCCGAGCCCATTGGCTTTCTGAAGCCGTAGGTCCGGCATCAAGAGCAAGCCGCGCTCGGCCAATGGCCAGGTTTCGTCCGGCTGGGCCGCCACGGTGATCTCCACCGGCTGATTGTCCCGCTTCACGCGGAACGTCACCTGCTTGAAATCATCCCGTTGCACGGCCGCGAAACTCCAGGCCCATTGATCCATCTCCAGCTCATACCACTGCGACCCGGGGACCGTTTGCTTCTGCACAGCGTCCCATTCCCGATAGCGCACCGCCTCGATGACCTCACCCTCTTTGAGTCCGGCCTTGGCGGCCGGCGAGTTGGGCTCCACGGCCTCGATCTTGCACTCCACACGGTAGGCGAGGCCCAGTTCCGGGATGCTCAGCGGATCCGAGGGAGTAAATTGCATTTCGCGGTTGAAGCGCCAGCTCTCGTCCCAGGGCAACTCGAAGCGGAGCCGTTTCCGTCCCACGCCGTGCAACACGGTCAAGGCGAGGGTTTTCGGACCCTTCTGCCGCCCGGCCCATTGCTTCAGCTCGTAGGGCAACCGCATGGGATCGATCTCGACGACCTTGACGTTGTCGTTCGCCGCTGCCGGGTCGGGTTCGCTCCGGGCGGTGACGAAGCGGGTCTTGTGGCCATCGGCTTCGGCCACTTCGACTTCATTGATGATGTCGCCTTCCAGCGATTCCTTCTTGGCACGCAGCTCCGCTTCCTTGGCCGCGGCCATGGAGCCGTCCCGGATCGCCGTGATCTGTCCCATCCGCATCCGCATGCCGAAGGTGAAATGGTAGGACGCCGGCACCCGAATGTTCACGGGCGGAGTCTGCGGAGCGGCGCCGGCCCGACGAACCTGGATGACCATTTCCTTGCCTTCCAACTGCACCAACCGCTGGTAGAATTCGTGGCAATCCTTGAGTTGGGGTGCGAACGGATTGGGAGGGAGTTCCTTGATTTCCGACGGATGGTCGGGATCGGTGGTGGCAATGATCTCGTCGCCAAAGCCAAAGCTCGGCGTGGCATGGTCGGCGGCACTCTCGACCAGCACGGGCGGCAAGCCGGTTTGGCGGACCTTTTTCTCCACCAGCTCGAGCTGATCGGGTTGACGGACACCGATGAGGGGTTGATCGTCCCCCTTGCGGCGGCGCGGCTCGATTTCGACGGTCTTGGGCGGCTGCGAGCGGGTCTCGTAAACCAGCGTGAGGTTTTCGCCTGCCTGGGAGTGCATCACCTTGGGTAGGAGATCATCGAAATACGGATGGTCGATCTGGTCAATCCGGTCAATCAAGGCGCCGCTGGGAATCCCCTTCTCCCAAGCCGGCGAGCCCGCTTCCACCGAAGCAATCTCCGCCGGTGCGCGCTTGACGCCGTGCAGCTGGTACACCAGGCTGAAGCACACCCCCGCCAAGATCACATTCATGACCACGCCAGCGGAAATGATGGCCATCCGCTGGCCGACCGATTTTTTCTTGAATGAGCGCGGATCGTCGGCGTTGTCGTCCTCCTCAGCGCCCTCGCCGATCATTTTGACGTAGCCCCCCAAGGGGAACAGCGCGATCTTGTACAGCGTTTCGCCCCACTGGAAGCTACACCCCGGCAATGCCGGGCCGAACCCAACGCTGAAGGTCTGGACATGGACATCGCACCATTTGGCCAACAAAAAGTGGCCCAGCTCATGAATAAAAATGACGAACCCCAGCCCCAGAAGGACCTTGGCGATCTTCCAGAGACTCTCCAGGCCATCGATCCGGACCACCCGGCGCAAAATCAAGATCATCAGGATGCTAAATAGGGCCGGCAGGATCAGACGCACGACCCAAGGGGTGGTCGGCTCCTGGGTAGCCACCGGAGTACTGGGTGCGGGACCCGCTCCCGCGTGGTCCCGTGGGGGTAGAGTTGGCATGCAGTTACCTCAGCGTCACGTTCTCCAGTGACTGACTTCCTGACGTGCCCAGCGATCGGCAGCCAAGATTTCGTGTAACGTTGGCCGGGCACTGTAGTTATGATTCCCCAAGACCTCGCGGCAAAGGCGCGCGATCTCGAGGAAACGCACTTCTCCGGCCAGGAACCGACTGACCGCAGCTTCGTTGGCGGCGTTGAGCACAGCGCCGCACGTTCCGCCCCGGCGGGCGACTTCATACCCTAATTGTACGGCGGGAAACGTTTCGTGATCGGGTTGTTCGAAATGCCAGGCGCCGAGTTCCTGCCATCTGAGCCGGCGTGCCGGCCCGGAAACGCGTTCCGGATAGGTCAAGGCATACTGAATCGGCAAACGCATATCGGGCGGAGACAGTTGGGCCAGGATGGCTCCATCGCGGAATTCAACAAAGGAATGAATCATCGATTCCGGATGGATAACGACCTCGATCCGTTCCGGCGGCAGACCGAACAGCCAGCGTGCCTCGATGATTTCCAATGCCTTGTTCATGAGGGTGGCCGAATCGACCGTGATCTTTGGTCCCATGCGCCAGGTGGGATGGTTTAGCGCCTGGTCGGGAGAGACCTGGGCCAGCTCAGTCCGCGTGCGTCCGCGGAAGGGGCCACCGCTGGCGGTAAGGACGATCCGTTCGACTTCGTTTGGCCGGCCACATTGCATCGCCTGAAACACGGCACTGTGCTCACTATCGACCGGCAAGACGCGCCCGCCCCGCTTCGCCGCCAGCTCCATGACAAGTGGACCAGCCATGACCAACGTCTCTTTGTTCGCCACCGCCACCGTCTTGCCGGCTTCCAGAGCAGCCCAGGTCCCGGCCAATCCCGCCGCGCCCACGATGGCGGCCACAACGATATCAACATCCGGATCGGTTACCATGGTCGCGATGCCGTCGGCACCGAACAGCAAGCGGGTAGAACTGGGTAATCGGTGCGAGTCGAATGCGCCGGCGGCATCGGGGTCGGTGAGCGTGACCCACCGGGGCTGGTGCCGGAACGCTTGGTCCCGGAGGAGTTCCCGGTTGGCATGGGCGCTGAGGCCAAGCACTTCCAGGCGGTCGCCGAGCTGCTCAATTACGTCCAGGCAGTTTTGGCCGATCGAGCCGGTGGAGCCGAGCACCACGACCCGGCGGCGGGCGTGTTTTGGTTCGGCAGAAGTGGCGGCTAATGACACACATCACCCCGGAAAACCGGGCCCGGTACGCGTGGGATCCGAAAGCCGAGTGCCCGTACCCGGACGCAGGCCTTCCTGGCGGGTGCCGGAGCATCGTCATTGTAATCGGGCGGCGGCGAAAGCCGCAACTTGGATTCGGGATTCGGTTGCGTGGCAAGACCAGCCGCCGGAGCAAATCAGGGCCGGGAGCGAAAAAACTTCGCCGTTTCGCCTTCTCAGGGAAACTATTACGTAGACAACGCGGAGGGAGTCACCGACCCATGACCATACCGAGTAACCAAGTGAACTCCATTCTTCGGTACATCCGAAGGCTGGCGGCGGCAGAATGTGCCGTGGAGATGGCGGACCGCGAACTGCTGCACCGCTTTGTCACCCGCCGTGATGAGGCCGCTTATGCGGTACTGGTCCGCCGGCATGGCCCGATGGTGCTGCGCCTGTGCCTGCGGGTCCTCCAGCATGAGCAGGACGCCGAGGATGCGTTCCAGGCTACCTTCCTCGTGCTCAGCCGCAAAGCCGCTTCGTTGCTTCCGGTGGAGTCGCTGGGTGGTTGGCTCTACAGCGTGGCGTACCGCATCGCCCAAAAAGCGCGGATCAATGCCGCCCGACGCCGCAAATACGAAGCCTGCGTGGCTACGCCGCACTTCGCCGATCCGCTTGGCCAGATCACCGTGCGGGAAGCATACGAGGTCCTGGATCGGGAGCTGGCGCGGCTGCCGGACAAGTTCCGCGTCCCCCTGGTGCTCTGTTACCTCGAAGGGTTGACGAGGGATGAGGCCGCCCAGCAACTCGGCTTGCCGGCGAGCACGCTCAAGAGCCGGTTGGAGCAGGCACGGGAACGGCTGCGGGTGCGTCTTGCTTCCCGTGGGCTGGCGCTTGCGGGGGCACTGGTTGCCTCAATTTTTTCGGAAGGAACGGCCTCGGCTGCCCTTCCGGCGGTGCTGGTGAATTCGGCCATCGAAACCGCACTCCAGATCGCGGCAGGTGGGCTGACGGCCACGGTGGTCCCGGCCCAGGTTGCCGCTTTAGCAGAAGGAGCGATGAAAATCATGATCGTGACCAAACTCAAGATCGCCTTTGCGGTGCTGCTCGCCTTGGCCAGCTTCGGGACCGTGGTGCGGTTGGCTCAGGTGAACGCCGCGGGCCCCGGCCTGAATGCAGAGTCCGCGCCCCAAGCAGTGGCCGACGGAGCACGGCAGGTCGTCGACGACAGCGGCTTGCGCCAGCAAGTGCTGGCAGGAACGTGGTTCGTGGCCCGGGTGGATGGCGAGAACAATTCGCTCACTCTTCAGATGCACCAACCGGTCGGGTGGGTCGCTTTTCAGCCATTGAAGGGAGCCAGTCCAAGACAGATCGCTCCGCCCGCGCCCTTGCCCCTGAACTCCCGAGAGGTTCGCGTCGCGGTGCTGCATCCGGGAATTGACTTGCAACTGGGCGTCGCCGAGAACGCGGAAATCAATATCGACGGCCAGGCGGGGAAGGTGACGGATCTGCAAAGGGGGATGCAGGTCACGTTCCAGCTGGCCCCGGACCGCGCCGCCATCACGCGCATCGACGCGACCACGCCCGGCAAGGCGGTGGTCCAGGAGATTGATGTTGAGAAGCGGGCGATCACCGTGCTGGTTGGGGGACAAGAATGGACGGCGCGCCTGGCTGCCGACGCCACGGTGGCGGTTGCGGACCAGCAGAACGCTCAGCTCTCGGACCTCAGTGCCGGGATGACCGTTGGCCTTCGGCTGGGCGTGGAGGCAGACAAGATCGTGGTCACATCGATCAAGGCCAGCGGCGAATGAACAAATCCCCGTCCCCCTGCCCGCTTGGAGGCATCCTCTCGGTGGGCAGGGGTTTTGCATGCGCTGCCAGGTCGCGCGGAAGCCAACCCACCGCCTTGGGTGGGCTTGAGACCGCCTGGTACACCGGGCTGCAAAGTCCGCGAACTCTCATCTCTGCCCGTTTTCTCGTCTTCCGGCAAATTTGATTGCAAGCGCCCACCAGCCGGTTAGAATACGGCTCGTGGGATCCAGACCGATGCCCAAGGACTTTCACCTGATACATTCTGGTAACAATTGTTGCAGATGGCGCGAACCCAATGTCGGGCTTCGCCGCTGTTGCAACGTCGCGACTTCTGGGAACGATGCCATGAAAAATCGTCTGGCTTCCACGGTCCTTGTTGGCACTGCGGCCATCTTGCTCCTTTTCGTGGGTCGGGTAGTCCGTGCTCAGCCTACCCCGGATACAATCAGCTGTGCCTTCGTCAACTGCTCGGTTCCGCCTTGCAACATGTGCCCTCCGGACCCCATGGACAGCTCGGACCAGTGCAACGCCACGCCAATGGTCGTCTACCCGATCCTCGGATCCACCGATCCGAGCGGCGCGGTCCCGGTGCCGTGGTGGAACAATCTGTTTGGCCACGCAGGTTTGGTTGCTGGCCTGGTCCGCGCGATCGACGGGACCGCAATTGCAACGGATGCGAGTGTTCTGTGGGAGGCTACCAACACCTTCCGCACCACTGGCCTGGGCGAAGAGAACAACAACTTTACGGGTCCCAACCGTATCCTCATGACAGGATATTTGGATCAAAATACGTTTACTCCGTCCCCCACCTTTGTCCAGATCGTCGATCTTCCACCCGATATGGCGGATCTCTACGATGTGTACATCTACACCTTGGGCGGGGTACCCAACCGCGGCGGCGCGTATGCAGTCAACGGCGGCGATCCGAAGTTTGTCGTCGCCAGTGCGACGATCCATGGCGATACCGTGTTCAACGGTCCCGATTTCGTGCAAGCGATC
>Ga0070734_10001862_pt1 | contig 28389 bp, 17 predicted proteins | sample Coa_R1_8_FD_66444 | JGI IMG/M metagenome (GOLD analysis project Ga0070734, IMG submission 66444) | Surface soil microbial communities from Centralia Pennsylvania, which are recovering from an underground coalmine fire - Coalmine... | ecosystem: Environmental > Terrestrial > Soil > Unclassified ... | reverse complement strand
TCACTGAAGTCAGGGGAATAGGCGAGGCCGATGCGCGGCCCGAAGTTGTTGTACTTGGTCGGGGCCAGCGTCTTGGGAATGCCCGGATCTCCCGGATAGACAAGGCCAGTCGGGGAACCTGGAAACACCGTGGACTGCTCTCCCTTAACCCAAGTCTGGATCTTGCCCTGCGTGTCATACCAAGGCATGCTCACTTCCCACCGAAGACCCAGGTTCAGAGTGAGGTTGGGCGTCACCTTCCATGAGTCTTGCGCGTATGCGCCGCCGTAGCGCGTGCGCGAATCCAGGAGTTGTACCGCTGCCTGCGTGTATCCATTTCCGGCACCAGTGGTCGCCCCGAGCAGGTAGTCGGCGAAATCGGAGCCGGTCACCGTACCGTCGAAGACAAAAGCCCCGTCCTGGCTAGCTAAGTTGCGCTCGTTGATCTGCAGGTAACGGGCTTCTCCTCCGAACTTTAGCGTGTGCCTGCCGACAACCTTGGAAAGACCTTCCGACGCTGTGTAGGTGTTGTTCGGCTGGAACGTAATCAGGGAAGGGGCGCCGATAGTGAAGTTGTTGAAATAAACCTGTGGTACATACTCGGCAAATCCAGGAGTGGCATCAGGAATAATGCCGAGGGTACCGACGCCGGTCACGAAACCGATAGAAGAAAGGCTTGCCTTGCCACCCGTCGGATTGTCCAGGTGGGTTGAGGTGCGGAAGAAGGTGACGCGCGCCTCGTTCACTGCGGTAGGTCCGAGAGTCTTCGTGTTACTCATAACGAACTCTTGGGCGCGAGTTGGCGTCGAAGCTGGGAACCCTGGCACGCTTGCACCACCGCTGGGCAATGTGCTGAGAACCGTTGAGTCGTCGAAATGGTAGTAGAAGGACCAGTTGCCCGTCTTGCGGCTATTAAAATCGACGCGCTCTCCAATCTTGTTGTCGGTAATCGTATCGCGGTGGCTGTTGTCTTGATACGTACCCGTAATAGGATTGATGTTGGGCGTTGGAATGAACGGGAGAATTCCAGCAGCGGCGGGCGACCACGCACGCTTCGGAATTACGCCGCCAGGAAAGACGCATTGCGACGTGGAAGTACATCCTGTGAAACTGTATTGTTCGCCGACTGTGACCGGGTATCCCAGTCTGTTGGTAAGCGTCGTCGGCCAGTCGTTGCACGGTGCAACATTCGCCGGACAGCTGCCCGGGGGAGCGGTAGCCGTATCGACTTTAAATCCGGCTAAAGTTGAAGGGTCAAACTGACCTTGGAGATTAGCAGCGCTCGGCAAGTTCACGATGCCAGTTTCGGCGCCTGCGATTCGTCGCGTGCCCTGATAATCGGTGAACCAGAACAGCTTGTCCTTCCAGAATGGGCCGCCAGCGGTGAAACCGAACTGATTTTGCCGCAGCTCCGACTTACTGGTCGTGAAGAAGTTTCTCGCATCCATCGCGTCGTTGCGCAGGAACTCAAATACATCGCCGTGGAAGCCATTCGTACCCGACTTGGTGATGGCATTCATTACCGCGCCACTGAACTTTCCGTATTCCGCGTCGAAGCTATTGGTGATGAGCCGAAATTCCTCTACGGAGTCGAGATTGGGAACCAGTCCAGCGCCGAGGTTGCGCCCCTCGCTCACGTCTCCGCCATTCACTAGAAATGCGTTCGCGGTCTCGCGCTGGCCGTTCACCGACATATTGCCGGCGTTCGTAATATAGCCGGACACTGGCCGGTCGCCACCGATTGTCCCGGCCGTCGTCGGCGCCACACCAGCCTGCAGGCCCAACAAGTCCAGATAGCTACGGCCGTTCAGCGGGAGGTTAAGCATCTTCTTCGAATCGATAACATCGCCCAGTTGCGTGCTCTCGGTTTCCACGTGTACGGCTTCGGCCGCAACGTCAACATGTTCATTGACTGCCCCGACATCCAGAACGACGTCGAGCTTAAGCTGATCGTTCACTTGCAGGGTGATGTCTGTCGCAGTGAAGGTACGGAAACTGGGGGCATTCGCACTGAGCCGATAGGTGCCGGCGGGTAACGCGAGGAAGTGATACGAGCCGTCAGGCCCCGAGGTGACTTCCTGAGAAAGATTGGTCTGCACGTTGGTGACTGTTATGTGAGCGCCCGCAACCACTGCTTGGGCGCGATCGCGAACTACGCCCCCGATCGACCCGGTAACATCGGCGAACAGAGTCCCCGGCACCAAAAGCGCCGTCATCAAGACCAAAACCGCAGCGCAGAACTTCTGACCATTTCTCATAGACCATCTCCCCATTCGAGGCAGGACGCTCCTTCCCCACCCCAACTAATTTTCCTGATTGTTGGAACCCCTCTGCAGATACGGCATTGGCCTCATGGCCAGAACTCTCACTGAGCGCGGCGCAGCGCGCACCCCATGGCGCGAAACATAGTCTGAGTATCTGGACTCTGTCAAGACAGAACGCTGGTTACCATCGTGCCATTTTCATTTTTGCACCTGCAGTTTTCACTGGCCACTGCGCCCTCATTGATCTGAGTCAACGATCCACGCCTAATCACTTGACCAGCAGTGATTGTGTTTTGTTGTTTGAAATCAAACATCGGAAAAAGGTCTGAATCAGAACACCGCAAAATCGTTTTTTCGGAGAACTTCGGCCGCCCACACGACTGTGGAATACCCGGTTTCATTCTTGGAGGTCTTGTCGGCTGCTTGCCAAATAGAGCTTGAGCGACCGGGTATAAGATAAGCCACTGCACGATGGACAATGCGTTCAAACGCGACCTGCGAAACTATCCTCTGTATTTTCTGCTGTGGACAGTTTTAGGCCTGTTCTACTTCAGCCAAGGTCTAACGCAAAGACTGCGCCTGACTGACCCGACTCCCTGGTGGCATTACCTAGTGGCGTGGCTCCTGGGAGCTTACATTTGGGCGCTTTTGACCCCAGCCATACTGTGGCTTGGCCGACGGTTTACGGTGGAGCGTCGCAATTGGCGGTGGAGGGGCACTCTCCATCTTTTGTTAAGCGCAGGGTTCTCAGTCTTCGAACTGAGCCTGGAGAGCGTGCTCTATACACGCCTGCATCTGTTTCCCTCGATGAAACACTTCCGCGGAGCTTTTGTGCAGTTGCTGATCGTGGGCTTCCACGGCGGCGTTTTGAATTACTGGATTGTATTGGGGATTCAGTGTGCCGTTCTCTACTATCGCGGGTTTCAGGAACGCTCCCGTGAAGTGCTCAAATTCGAACTGCGTGCGTCAGAGTTACAGTCTCAGCTGATGAGTGCTCAACTGAATGCGCTGAAGATGCAACTCCAGCCACACTTCCTCTTTAATACTCTGAATGCCATCACGGTGCTGGTGCGCCAGCAGCGGGCCGAAGATGCCGAACGGATGCTTGGCCACCTGAGCGATCTTTTGCGCGGGGTATTGGAGGACGTTGATGCTCAGGAAGTTTCACTGCGTCGCGAATTGGAATATTTACAACTCTACCTTGCGATTGAACAGGTCCGATTCCCCGATCGATTGCGGGTAGAGATTTCTGTTGACTCGGCGACCCAGGACGCCTCGGTTCCACAACTGATCTTGCAGCCAATTGTGGAGAATGCAATTCGTCATGGAATTGGACGAAGCTCATCCGCGGGCCGGATCCTGATCAGCGCGTCGAAGATCAATGGAACGATGGAACTTCGAGTACACGACGATGGACCTGGGCTCTCGCCCCGCGACCGCTTCGATGACCAGGGTATCGGCCTGGCGAACACTCGAGCACGACTGCAACAGCTTTACGGCCAGGATGCCCGATTGCAGATTGAGAATTGCGATCGCGGCGGAGTCATCGTAACCATGAATATCCCCTTCCATCACTTCCCTGCAGAAATTGGGAGAACCTATGGCTCTGAGAACGCTGATCGTGGATGACGAACCGCTGGCGCGGGAAGGTTTACGGGCGCTGCTGTCCAAAGACGCCGAAGTTTCTGCAATTCACGAAGCTAAAGACGGACGTGAGGCGGTCGGGGCCATTCGAAACTCCCATCCTGATCTCGTCTTCTTGGATGTGCAGATGCCGGAAATGGACGGATTCGCGGTTGTCAGCAAGATCGGCGCGGAGCACATGCCGGCAGTGGTGTTCGTCACCGCCCACGATCAATACGCGATCCGGGCATTCGAAATCAACGCCCTTGATTATCTGCTCAAACCGGTAATCGAAGAACGTTTCGTGAAGGCGTTGGTGCGAGCTAAGAGCCGGATTCACTCGAATGCTACGGTAGATCTGAACCGTCAGATCATGGGCTTGATCGAAACCATAGCGTCACCTCCGAGATACCTAAAGCGCCTGGCCGTGCGGTCTGCTGCAAAAACACTCTTTGTGGATGTCGAGGATGTGGATTGGATGGAAGCTGCCGAGAACTACGTGGAACTACATGTTGGGCGTGCGAGTCATCTGCTGCACGTAACTATGAACGCGATCGAGAAGTCTCTCGATCCGCAGATATTCCTTCGCATCCACCGTTCGATTATTGTCAACCTCGGCAGGATTAAGAGCCTGGAGTCTGGCACGCACGGCGAATATGTGGTCACTTTGCAGGACGGAGCAAGACTGCAATCCGGCAGAACGTACTCAGAACGACTGCGTGTGCTTGCCAACAACCCCTTCTGATTCAGTCTTCCTCCAGTTCGTCACAGAATTTCACCAGTCGGTCAATATCCGCTTTTGCCCGCGCCGGCTCAATCGCAGACTGACGCTCGATGCAACTACAAATCAAAGAATCACCTGTTCTCGTGAAGCAATCGATTTTGATTCCGATCGTTATCGGCGGTTTCGTCGCAGGGACTTTCGACCTGATCTTGGCGTTTATAAGCTTCGGCTGGGGCGTACCGCGGGCCATTGCCGCCGGCCTGTTAGGGAGAGGTGCTCTTCACGGGGGCACCGTAATCTGGATTCTCGGTGTATTTCTGCACTATTTCATCGCCTATTCAGCTGCGGGGGTCTATTGCGCAGCGAGCCGGAAGCTCGATTTCCTGAAACCCCACTTTGTTGTTTGCGGCATGTTTTATGGCATTGGATTCTTCCTGGTGATGAATCTAATTGTCCTGCCACTTAGTGGATTGCACTCTTCAGGCCCTTATCAACTTCGTGGCCTTGTCCAAGGTCTTTTGGTGCACATGATCTTCATCGGCTTGCCGATCGGGTTCTGCCTCTATAGGTTCTCGGCGCGTGAGGAGATCGTTCGCTAACTACATAGAAACCCTTCTTTGCGCCTTAGTTGGTCCCTCGCTCCAGTTCGTCACAGAACTTGAGCATCTGGTCAAAATCAGGTTGTCGCAAATATCGCATTTGGCTGAGACTGGCTCGTTGATGGAGGCGAAGAATGAAAAGAATCTTCCTAGTGCCGCTTGCGTCTACGGTTTTCGGCGCTGGTCTCTGCGTGTCGGCTCAATCCGACCAAACAGTTCCATTTCCTACGGAATTCCGCAAATGGGCACATGTTAAGAGCGTACTCGTCGGGCCCCAGAGCGCCGCCTTTGCTACGGAAGGAGGAATCCATCACATTTACGCGAACGACAAGGCCGTTGAGGGCTATGAAACTGGCAAGTTTCCCGACGGCTCAGTAATTGTCTACGACTTGCTTGAAACCAAGGAGATTGCGGGCAATACCATCGAAGGGGAAACGCGCCGCGTGGATGTTATGGTGAAGCAGAGCGAGCGTTATCACGCGACCGGAGGCTGGGAATTTATGAGTTTTCCCCAGGGCAATCCGACGAATGGAAGTCTACCGACTGCGCGAAAAGCGACCTGTTTTGCTTGCCACGCCCATCAAAAGGACCACGATTTCGTTTTCAGCGAATTCCGCAAGTGAGAGCATTTACAACGTCACTGATATTCCGCGTGCAGCTTCGTGGATCTAGTCGCCGCAGAACTTGGGTCGACGTAGTATAGGTCAATCGTTTTGCCAACCTTGGTCACGGGTTTGTAGCTTTCCAGCCAATCCAAACTGTGCGCTGGAAGCGATTCATGCAAGACGGCACCCGTGCGGAAAGCTCGCGCGCTCACTGCGATCCATCCGATGGGTCGTTCGCCGACTCGGGGCACATCATACGGCGGAAGTCCCAGGCTATCCAAGTCGGCACTCGTCCAGGCCGCTACAGTGAAGCGCTTGATCCCTCGGGATCGCAGTTCCCCAGCCAATGCATACATGTCTTGACCGCAATCAAGGTCGCAGCCGGTGACAAGTATTTTGCTGGGGTCCGGCCCAGCAAGTTCATTGAAGTAGGCGATGAAATCGCTTTGTGCTTTTGCGCTCTCGATCACTTGCCACGATAGGACCAGGACCAGCAGAAATACTGCAGCAGGTCTAAGCCATTCACGATCGAGAAGCCTTCCGAGGCCGAATGCTGCAGTAATCGTAATCAATAACACGCATAGCAAAACGTGCCGCGTGCCCGCTTGATAACTTACCCGGGTTGTAACTAACAGCACTCCTATAAGACCTGCCACGGGGTACAACTCGCCCACTCGTCGAAACTTCACCAGTGAGACGAGACCTATGACAAACGCGACTAGCAATGGCAGTGGAAGCTTCACCAGCAGGGCGTCCAAGAAGAAATACCACCAGCCGCCGAGCTTCACTTGCCCCAAAAGGTAGGACTCGGATTTCGCTTGATTTAGCACCCATGCTTCAGCCAATCCGTGCATCAACTCTGGAGCTGGCAAGCGCGGGTCTGACAGAATGAGTTTGTGCAGTGCATCTCGCAGTGAAGGTGGGAAATGCTGAAAGCTGGGCATCGTACTTGGGGTAATTCCCACCGCTTCGTCGACCGGTCTCATCGAGAACCCATAGCAGGCCCACAAGACAACCACAGCTAGTCCCAGGGCAATCAGAATTGATGTCGATCGCCGCGATAACGAAATATCCGAATTCCGGTCTCTTCTGAACCACCAAACAATGGCCATGCAAAAAAACGCAGCGGGCAGAAAAAGAAGGCTGGTGAATTTCGCCCCAAACGCAAAGCCTAGGCATACACCAAGCAAGATGGTGTTCCGACGCGTCGGTGCTCCAAGCCAAAGCACAAATGCGAATAACGCTGCCGATTGTGTCGAAGCGGCAACAATATCGGTGTAAGCAATGGACGAGAACGCGAGAATACTTGGTGTTGTGGTGTAAAGAAGGAGTGCAATAAGGGCAGTCGCCTTTCCGGCGACTCTCGACACCCATAGGAATACGATCAATCCACCGAGAATGAAGAATGGAAGTACTCCGACTCTGGCAAGGATCAAGTTCCGCTCGAACCTGCCGTCGGCATAGATAATCTTGTTTCCGACAACGTTGTAGTTGTGACTCCCCGGATCATCCTTGGGCATGGCCGGATAGCGTGAACCGGCAAGATACAAGGGTAGACCAATCGCGATCCGAGCCAGTGGCGGGTGCATCGGATCGAGCGTGTAGGTTTTCTTATCTAAGAACTCTATCGCGGCGGAAACGTGGGACGGCTCATCAAAGCCCTGGGCGGTATTCGAATAGGTGAGAACGATCCTGACAACCGAGATTACAAGCAGCAAGAATGCGAGCACCTCATATCGGCAACTGAAAAGAAACGTCCTCATTGGAAAATCAGTGTACCCTAACATCCACTGACCGTCGGCGCCCTTGCCGAGTTCTGACCGAGCCCTCAACGAGGGTAGCGTGTATCCTTATATCAACAGTTAGACTGAAGCGGCCCCAAGTTGTCTGTCTTCGTTGACTTGCTCTTCCTCACAACCTAAGATTCAAAAAAATGATTGGACGGACGATTTCTCACTACCGCGTGCTAGAGAAAATTGGCGGAGGAGGGATGGGTGTCGTCTACAAGGCCGAAGATACCGACCTGGGCCGGTTTGTCGCGCTCAAATTTCTGCCCGATAACGTAGCGCAAGATGCGCAGGCTCTTACCCGCTTTCAGCGCGAGGCCAAGGCCGCCTCGGCACTGAATCATCCCAACATCTGTACGATTCACGAGATCGGCCGGCACGATGGGCATCCGTTTATCGTCATGGAGTTTCTCGATGGCATGACGCTGAAGCACCGCATCGGCAATCGCCCGATGGATCTGGACTCGATTCTGTCTCTTGCCATCGAGGTCGCCGACGCCCTCGACGCAGCACACACCGAAGGCATCATCCATCGCGATATCAAACCTGCAAACGTTTTCGTAACGAAGCGCGGTCACGCCAAAGTGATGGATTTCGGATTGGCGAAAGTCGTGATCACAGCCAGTTCCGCCAGCCGCATTGCAGCTGCGGGCACCCAAACGGGCTCGCTTGACGATCCGCACCTGACCAGCCCCGGTTCCGCGCTCGGAACCGTCGCATATATGTCGCCGGAGCAAGCCAAGGGCAAGGAACTCGATGCCCGCACCGACCTGTTCTCGTTCGGCGCGCTGCTCTACGAGATGGCTACGGGAGCTCTTCCCTTTCATGGTGAAACATCTGCGCTCATCTTCGACGCCATCCTGCACGCTGATCCGCCTCCGGCGATTCGCTTCAATCGCGAAATTCCGCCCAAGCTGGAAGACATTATTAATAAGGCCCTGGAAAAAGATCGGACGCTTCGCTACCAGAGCGCAGCCGAGATGCGAACCGACTTGCAGCGTCTGAAGCGAGATCTGGAAACCGGACGTGTAGCGCCAGCGAGTTCTGACAGAATCGAAGTTGTACACGAGAGTGGAGCCCAGGCTGCGATCGCATCGGCAACTCCAGCACCGGTTTCTGCTGGTGTGGCCGCAGCGTCATCCGCCCCCGTGAAACCTGCGGGGCTTACTCGAGACAGGAAAGACATTCTCTGGAAGATCCTTGTGCCCTCAGCCGCAGTGGCGGTCGCATTGATTGCCGGCGGCCTCTATTATCGTTCGCATCGCGCGGCGCCGCTGACTGAAAAGGACACCATCGTTCTGTCCGACTTCGCCAACACCACTGGTGATTCGGTCTTCGACGATACGCTCAAAACGGCGCTCAATGTTGCTTTGAGCCAGTCGCCATTCCTGAACGTGCTCTCCGATAGCAAGGTCGCGAAAACACTCAAGCTGATGACGCGGCCACCTGACACGAAGCTCACGCCTGATGTTGCGCGCGAGCTTTGCCAGCGGGCAGGCAGCAAGGCATACATTGCCGGATCCATTGCCACTTTGGGCAGCGAATATGTGCTGGGGTTGAAAGCGGTGAACTGCCAGAACGGCGACGCGCTGGCCGAAGCGCAGACCACCGCCTCCACCAAAGAGAAGGTTCTGGATGCGCTCGGCACTGCAGCATCCAAACTGCGCGCCGAGTTGGGAGAGTCACTCGCTACGGTGCAAAGGTTCGATGTACCCCTTTCCGAGGCGACCACTTCGTCTCTCGAAGCTTTGAAGGCCTACAGCCTCGGTGTGACAACCGGCCACGAAAAGGGTGGTGCGGCCGCTTTGCCTTATCACCAACATGCCATCGAACTCGATCCGAATTTCGCGATGGGATACTGGGCGATCGGTGCCGCCTACAGTGGGGAGAATGAGATCGGACGGGCCAACGAATACTACGCCAAGGCATTTCAGTTACGAGAACATGCCAGTGAGCGGGAATCGCTAACCATCAGTGCTCTCTACTACGCCAGTGTCACTGGAGAACTGGACAAAGCGGCACATACTTATCAGGAATGGATTGCCAGCTATCCGCGAGACAACCGGGCGTATCTCAATCTCGGCAATATGTACGCCGAACAGGGCCAGTACGAGAAAGCGATGGAGGCCTATCGCGAAAGCCTCCAGCTTGCTCCGGAGAATCTCGGGCCATACGTGAACCTCGCGACCATGTATCTTGCCCTGCAGCGCTTTGATGAAGCTAGGCAAACCATCCAGCAGGCTCAGGCGCGAAAGCTTGATGACTTCACATTTCATACCACCCTCTACGCTCTGGGATTTCTTGGTGACGACTCTTCTGCCATGGCCAAAGAACAGCAATGGTTTGCCGGTAAGCCTGAAGAAAACTTTGGGCTCTCACTAGCCTCCGATACCGAAGCATACGCGGGTCATCTGGGCAAAGCGCGCGACCTCACCAGACAGTCGGTAAATTCCGCGATTCGCAATGATAGTAAAGAGAGCGGAGCCGTCTGGCTGGAGAATTCGGCCTTGCGCGAAGCAGCTTTTGGCAAGCTGACTGAAGCCAATCAATCAGCGGCAGAAGGGCTGAAGCTGGTTCCAAACAGTCAAGGAGTCGCAGTCGAAGCCGCCCTCAGCTACGCCATGGCAGGCGATTCAGCCCGCGCCGAGGAACTGGCGCAAGATCTGAATAAGCGATTCCCGCTCGACACGCAAATGCAGTCTCTGTGGCTGTCTGCAGTTCAGGCCCAACTGGCGCTCAATCGCAAAAACCCAGCTCTCGCTCTCGATGCCCTGAAAACGCCGTCAATCGGCGACCTTGGGGAAATCTTATTTGTCGCGAATGTCTCCTGCCTCTATCCAACCTACATTCGCGGCCAAGCGTACCTCGCGACTGGACAAAGCGCGCAAGCTGCCGCCGAATTTCAGAAGATCCTCGATCACAGCGGCATCGTCTGGAATTGCTGGACTGGAGCGTTGGCCCACCTCGGCGTTGCCCGTGCAAATGCATTACAAGCTCGAAGCTCTCAGGGAGCGGATGCCGATGCCGCCCGCGCTCGCGCATTTGCAGCTTACAAAGACTTCCTCACACTCTGGAAGGATGCGGATGCCGATATCCCTATCCTGAAAGAAGCCAAGGCTGAGTTCACCAAACTGCAATAGGACCGGCATTCCGCGCCTTAAGACAGGTTTCAGAATGCGTAGTCGCGGCAGAGTGCGGACGCTCTGTCCGGTCAATGAATTCAGTTCAAGCGTTAGCTCCCCACAGTTCGTCGGATGTGATTTCCGCGAAAGCGTCCGCCACGGCCGACACATCGTGTTGGGCAGTTTTTATGTCTCCCTCTGCTCATCACCATGCATCTATCCAAGTGCTCGTCGCACAGGTCGGCCCTGTCAAAAAGGTTTCTGAAAGGATATAAGATGACCGACTCTTCTTTGAGGTGCATGCTATGGACAATCCTGTAAAAGCCGATCTGAAGACTGGCGTGCTGCTTACCAGCATCCCGGATGGCGGACTATTCCTTGGAGTAATCGACGGAGAAGACGCACTGCTGGTACGGCACGGAGGGGACATCTTCGCAATTGGCGCTCATTGTACGCACTACCACGGACCGCTCGGAGAAGGATTGATCGTTAACGACACGGTGCGGTGCCCATGGCACCACGCGTGTTTTAGTTTGCGCACCGGAGAGGCACTACGTGCTCCAGCTCTTGACCCGATTTCCTGTTGGCGAACTGAACAAGTTGGAGGCAAGATCTTTGTTCGCGAGAAGCTCGCTTCGTCTACTCCGAGCCGCGCGAAGAACGCTCCCAGCTCAGTCGTGATCGTCGGTGGAGGTGCGGCAGGTCTGGCTGCTGCTGACATGTTGCGCCGCGAGGGATACGACGGGCCTCTCACAATCGTCAGTGCCGACGACTCTCCTCCGGTGGATCGTCCGAACCTGTCAAAAGACTACTTGGCGGGAACGGCGCAGGAAGATTGGATCCCCTTGCGTTCACCTGAATATTATCGAGAGCGAAAGATCGATCTCCTGCTCAATTCGAGGGTTTCATCGATTGATGCCAAGAAAAACCAGGTACAACTGGAGAGTGGCCGAGCACTCGAGTTCGGAGCTCTTTTGCTGGCGACCGGTGCCGATCCACTTCATTTGACCATCGAAGGAGCGTCTGACTCTCAGATTCACTATCTTCGCACCTTCGCTGACAGTAAGGCGATCATTGCCAAGGCGGCCTCGGCAAAACGTGTAGTCGTAGTTGGCGCGAGCTTCATTGGTTTGGAGGTCGCCGCATCCTTGCGGACCCGCGGAATTGCCATAGATGTGGTCGCACCTGACCGCCAACCGCTCGAACGTGTCATCGGGACAGAGGTTGGAGATCTTATTCGCAAACTCCACGAAGCTCACGGCGTGACCTTCCATCTGGGAGAAACAGTCGAACGAGTGAACGGTCGCGCAGTCACACTAAGTAGCGGAACGGTTCTAGAAGCTGACTTCCTGGTTTTAGGTGTAGGCGTGCGGCCTTCGTTAGCACTGGCCGAGGAGGCGGGCCTTGCTATCGATCGTGGCATTTCTGTCGACGAATACCTCGAGACCAGCCTGCCGGGAATCTTCGCCGCCGGTGATGCCGCCCGATGGCCAGATCCGCATACGGGAGAAAGAATTCGCGTCGAGCATTGGGTTGTCGCTGAACGTCAAGGTCAGGTTGCAGCCCGCAACATTCTCGGCCTTCGCGAGAAGTTTGATGCGGTCCCGTTTTTTTGGAGTCAACACTATGACGTAGCAATAAATTACGTCGGTCACGCGGAAACCTGGGACGCGACCGAAATCGATGGAAACCTGGACGAGCGGAATTGTTCCGTGACATATAAGAAAGGTGGACGCACGCTCGCGATCGTCACCATCTCACGCGATCTTGAGAGTTTGCAGGCTGAGGTCTCAATGGAAGTGAAAATACGCCACCAACAGAAACACGTCGCTTGACATGCGAGCACTGTGATCCCACATCGCGTCGGTGCAAGAATGCGGAGAAACGCTGCTGGCTCAACCTTCATTTATTCGCTCGATGAATTGCAGCTTCGGGCAGATATTGACAACCCATCGCAGTTACGCTGGTAACGGTGAGTCTGGCTGGGCCCGGGATCTACAATTCCGGCATGGAAGGGTCGCCCTCTCGCCGGCAGTTGCGTTTCGTCGCCGGAGGCTACTCGGTAGTTGTCGCTGTCTCCGCTCTACTGATCTATCAGCGTTACCTGCTGTATCTCCGTACCCCCCAAGACGTGGCCGCAGCGGGCGGTATGTATGCGGGCGGCGATCTCCTGCTCGAAATCTTCATTAGCTTCCTTTTCCTTGCGCCAACGATCGCTCTCGTGTTCGTGATTCGAAAATCTGAAGCGGCGTACACAGCCTATGCGAAACTGCTGCTCGGCTTCAGTTTGACTGCTCCAATTTCGGTCGGCATGCTTATCACACCCGTACTCAATCAGTGGTACTGGGGCGATGCGTGCATCTTTCGATTGTTTGCGATCCCGATAGTGGTCGCCCCCCTGATTTTCAGCCGATGGTTGACTCGCTTTTCGCGTCCTCGACGACTAATTTCCTATGCCCTCTTGGTTGAGGGGCTAACCTTCGTCCTGATCGTCGCCTCCTTATTTTTACTCTCGAAGGGCCGCCAGGGCTGAGATTCAACCGGTCTGCATGCCGAGAGACACTTGGGCTTCCTCTCAAGAAATCCTGAGAACTTCTCTGAAGACTTTTGAGGAACCCCGGGCGCAGGATACCAACCCGTTGCGCGCTGGGGGGCAACGGAGGTGGCCGGCACATTTCCTCTGTATGACCGTCCGGAAAAGGGTACTCCGTCCGAATGGAATGTATTCACGACCCCGTTTTCCCGCGTTTGCCGCGTTATCCGTTGAAAGCGTTACACGGCAACCCGTAATCGGGAGCCGCAAGTCGGCTCTCAAACAGAGCCCAATATTAAGGAGACCGCCATGCAAAGCAGAATCACCAACATCCTCGGAAAGGAGTGCGCCGCCGAAAGTAACCATCGTTGCCTGGTAGCTTTAGCCGCGTTCCTGTTGTCAGGTGTTGCAATGCCCGTCACCGCTCAAACTGCTCCGGCTATGAAACTGGCCGCCGAAAGGAACTTCACCGTCGCCCCGGATCTCTCGACTCCCATCGTTTTGAAAACCCTGCCGGATGCAGTTTGCGACTTGCACGGCGAAGGCATGGGAGGAACCGAGCCAACGATGAAGTTCTATGCCAACGGCGAAGGGTATTTGAAGATTCATGCCAGGATTAAGGAGGAGGGCCAAGAAGCACGAGCCGAGTTGGACTGCACCGCAAAAGGCTCGATTACGCGGTATCCGCTGCACCTGCGCGTGAGCGATTCTCCAACGAGTGACATGCCTGCGCCGCGCAGCGAGATGCCGACTCCGAAGGGTTCAGTCGTCCAACCTGCCCTAACGGAAGCCGAAGCTCAGCAGCTTTCCGATGACGAACTGACGAGCCGTGGCTACCCGCCTCGTCCAGATTCACCCGACGCTTACGCCACATGGCTAAAGATTGTGACGCGGACCAACACCATGGTTGACCCCCACCTGGTCAGCCGGACTGATGTCTTTCATCATTTGGTTCAGGCGGGCGTCCAGCACAGCTACAACTGGAGCGGATATGTTGCGGATGCCTCCAAGAATCGCACCTATTCCTCCGTTCATGGCGAGTGGAATGTTCCTCAGGTCTTGGCTTGCGAAAACGTCAGTAGCACTTACTCCGCATTCTGGATCGGCTTCGACGGTTACAACCTGAAGGAATTAAATCAGGAGGGGACGGAGCAAGACTGCTACTACATCGGCGGATCTTACTACACGAACTACTATGCCTGGAGTGAGCTCTTGCCGAACCAGCCTGTGGAGCAGGAAATTACTGGCTTCACGCCCAATCCCGGAGACTACATGTATGCCACGCAGTGGATCGGCAATAAATCTGGGGTTCGCACGAATAACGGCAGCGGTGGCTATGTCTGGTTCTATATGAATGATATGAGCCAGGGAGTCTATGCCCAGTTTCCGACGAAGCTTAACGGGACCTACTTCTACGGCAAAACGGTCGAGTGGATTATGGAGCGTCCGGGCTTCAGCGGTGGGGCTCTGGCGGAGCTCTCAGATTACGGCTCTGCGGACATGCTGAATGCACAGGGCTTCACCACGAAGGGCAATTGGGTCGACTACAGCGCGCTGGGAAACTTGCTGCGGCTCTGGTTATACAACGAAAACATCAATGGTCCCGACAACAACCTGCTGTCCTCCGCTTCAGACGCCGGGTCCAGCACGATTTCCTTCCAGTGGCACAACTGGCACTGAGAAAGAAGAAAGCTGAACCTGCATTGACGGACAGGGGAGCGGCTGCTCCCCTGGCAGCCTCACGAAGCCTAGGCCGAGTAATGAGTTTGCAACTCTGGGGATGTACCTGAAAGATGAAAGAGATTGACTTTGGCTCCGTCCGTTGTATGCTGGCATACCGTCTCTGCCAGTCCGGCAGTCAGGCCGTAGTCGCTGCGGTTCGATTACATCGAGTCCCCCCACGAGGAATCCATGAGGAAAACACTACGCTTGTTGTGGTCTATCATCCTTCTTTTGGGGAGCGTCCCTTATCTCTGGTCAAGTACGGAAACCACATTTCATAACTTCACGGGCGGGTCCGACGGCTCTGATCCTTTGGCCGATCTCCTTTACAACCCAACGACCGGGATCGTCTACGGCACCACGAGAACCGGCGGCGGCAGCGCCAACTGCACGAAAGGTTGCGGCGTTGTTTTTTCGCTACTCCAGAATGGGAGCGGCTACACCGTGCTCTACCGTTTTGCTGGAGGTGCAGGCGACGGCGCCAATCCGGAAGCCGGGTTGACGATCGATGCGAACGGCAACCTCTACGGAACTACGTACGCTGGCGGAGCCCATAATCTGGGAACGATTTTCAAACTTACGCCGATAGGCGGTGGTCAATTCCAGGAATCCATCCTGCATTCTTTTTCAGGCCCTGATGGCGCCCATCCTCTCGCAAAGCTCGCGCTCGGTGCGTCCGGCATTCTCTATGGAACAACTTTCGGCGGCGGCGCTCATGGCCTGGGCACAGTGTTCGAGTTGTTTCCTTCTGGGGGCGAGTCCGTTCTTTTCTCGTTCACAGCACCGGCTGGTTCTCGTCCGCGTGCGGGCGTGGTGTTCGACTCAGCTGGAGACCTCTGGGGCACGACGTCGTTGGGTGGCGCCGCAAATCTCGGTGCCGTTTTCCGTTTGACCTTTAATGGCAACACATGGAGTGAAACCTTCCTGCACTCCTTTACTGGTGGCGATGGCGCGAATCCCTATGCTGAGCTGACTCTCGACGCCATGGGAGACGTTTTTGGGACCGCAAAGGCAGGCGGAAGTCCGGCGTGCGCGTTCACCGCCGCCGGTTGTGGAGTGGTCTTCGAATTTCAACCGAGCGGAACTGGATTCACCGAGAACACGATTTATGCTTTCACCGGCGGGACGGACGGTGCCGCACCGATCGCCGATGTCACCTTGGCGCTGGACAGCGCCGGCGATCAGTATCTCTACGGAACGGCCAGCCAGGCGGGAGTTATCGGCGGAACATGCCCGGCTGCCGGATGCGGAACTGTATTCGAACTGTGCGGCATCGGCAGCTCCTGCCAAGGATCAGTGCCCTGGACCGAGTACACGTTGTTCGATTTCCACGGCAGGAACGGCGGCAGGACTCCTGCTGCGGGTGTGCTTGTTTTTCCACCGGTTGGCGCGGACGAGGATTTTGTGCGATTCCCTCCAAACCATGGCGGATGTACTTCGGGATGTATGACTGCACCAAGTTCCGGAGGAACCTCCGGTAATGGAGCAGTTGATGGGTTCACACATTGAGGCACCATTAGTAAGTAAACGTGAGAATTCTGGTCATCTCAGGAAGTTTCTTTCTCAAAGGAGGCTAAATGCAGTCGAAACTTGTAGGCTTGCTCGCTTTCACCGTGATGTTGCTAACCAGCACAGTTACCCTTGCAGATGGCAATCCGCCACCCCCGCCACCAACAGGAGACCACGGAAAGTGCACGTCGGGTTGCATGAATACGCTTCCACCACCGCCGAATTGGAAATAGTATGCGGAAGTGCCCCTAATTCACGGGACCGAGACTGGCATATTCTCTTCGCGCGAGCGCAAGAGTCGGTGTGTCGTCCTCGGCCCGACTCCATGTTTTGAGAAAATCCTGATAGGCAAGACGAGCGTGCGCCACGTCTTCACCTGCAGCGTACGCTCGCCCGAGTTGGAGTTGAGCAAGGACGCCTAGCGGAAAGTTCCAGACGAGGCCGCGGTGATCGATGATCTTCTGGAACTCTGCCTGAGCCTTACTCCACTCCCGGTTGTTCAGGTAGGCTTCGCCACGCAGGTAAACGGGATAAAGCGTTGCGCCCGCTGAAAATGGGGGCCTATCGCCGCCCAGTTCGTAAGGTTCAGTAACCTCTAACTGCTTCAACGCTTCCCTTGCATCTCCGCCGTGAAGTGCGATAGCCGCTCGGATGGTCGGCAACCAATAATTGACAAGCAGAGTATCAACCGGAGACTGCCGTTGTAGTGCGTCGGCTAATGCGCGGGCGCGGGCGGTCTCACCACTCCTCGCAAACGCCAAACCGGCCGCAATTTGCACCACTCGCGAAGAAGCTAAATTCAAAGCGGCACGAGCATGGCCGTTGGCGATCACAGGATTTGCAAATTCTGCCTCTCGGAGCCCCGCTATGGCCTCGTAATTAGCTGCATCCTCCTTTGAGCCTGCTAAAAGAGCGGATTGAACCGCCCGTTTTGATAACTCGCGTGCCTTGTTCAAGTGTCCGAAGTAGGCCTCAGTGTCCGCTTGGTCAGCGAGAATGTCAGCTTCCTCAGGCCGGCCTATTGCGCTTCGGACGACAAGCTCCATCACTTGTTGGTCACGCTCGAGAAATGCCAATTGGTATTGATTTACCAACAGAGGGTCAGCCAACTTCTTTGCACGCGCCTCTTCTAGAATGGCCTTAGCCTCGTTCAAACGACCGAGGGCCATGTAATCGCCGGATAAGTTCCTGTACACGACAACAGGACTCTTTCCCATCCGGTAAGCATTTGAGTCACTCGCAAGTGCGGCTTCGATTTGGCCGAGCTTCCATTCAACTAATCCCATGTTTACGTACGGATAAAGTATTCGGGGATACAAACGCTCCCACTCTTCAAAGACCATCGCCGCTTTTTCCAATTCACCGCTCACATACAGGAAATAGTTCGACTCGATAACAAAGCGTTCGCGTTCCGAAACTCGATCCCGCAGCGCATAAGCTTCACCGGCGTACCTCGCGCAGAGTCCAGTCTCGTCCAGATTGCAGTAGAGCGTCCCTAAGTCAGACAGCGCCAGCGCGAAATACGGATCCAGCTTCAAGGCGCGTTCGAATAACGGGATCGCAGCCGTCTCCCCCTGAGTTCGAAATGCCCGTTGCGCCTGACTGAAAGCTTGCAGCGCTTCAAGCGACAACGTTGTTGCCTGCTCCAGTGGAATATCGTGTTTCTGCACCGACGCCAGCGACTCGCCCAGTTTGCCGCGTAGTCGCCGCGCCGCTTCATGCAAGCGACTTAACACCTCTTCTCGACTTCTGGCTTCAGTCTGCTCGACCGCGAGCGAACTCCCGTCTTCGCAGTTGGAAGCACTCACAGTAATTGCATAGTTTGTTCCTAAACTCGCGATAGTGCCTGCCAACATCGCTTTGCTTCCCGCGCGGCGGCAAACTTCGCGTGTGACCTGCGCGGTCAGCGGGGTATCGACAGGGCGTCCCATGAAGCGCAACTGTTTTGCGATTTCATCCTCAGAAAGAAGATTCAGAAACGGCGACTGCCCCAAATCCGCCAGAAGTCCGGCTTTCAGCGCTTCACTGAATACCGGATCGCCGGTCGTGTTTCCAAAATCCGCGAGCACCACGGAATCCTTTTCCGTCAGGTGTACCGGACGCATCCTCAACCACAACATGGCTCCTAATACTGCGACCACAACCGCCATCGCTGATGCCAACCAGAGCATTCGCCTCTTCTCGCCGGCAATAATCACGCCGGACTCACGGCTCCGTTTGAGTGCAGCGAGAGCAGCGCTCAGGTCGCTAGCACGCTGGTAGCGCACTTCCCGATTTTTCTGAAGGCAGTTTCGAATGATCGCTTCGAGTTCCTTCGGCACTTCGGGACGGATCTGCGATACCGGCCGTGGATCAGCATCGAGCACAGCGCGACGAATGGCGGCGGCATCTTCGCCCGTAAATGGCAGCTGACCCGTCGTGATCTCGTAGAGCGTAACGCCCAAGGAAAACAGATCGGTGCGTGCATCCAGCGCTTCGCCAAGGATTTGTTCCGGCGACATGTAAGAAGCCGTTCCTGCGACGACTCCCGGAGCAGTCACCGCGGCGTCGCTTGCACCGGCGGGCTTAGACGTATCCGCCTCCCTCGCAAGTCCGCTACCGGTCGCAATTCCAAAGTCGAGGATCTTCGCGTGACCGCGCGTGGTGATAAAGATGTTTCCGGGCTTGATATCCCGGTGAAACACACCGACAGAATGCGCCGCGTCCAGTGCGTCCGCAATCTCAAGCGACAGGCTCAGAATCGTGTCGATCTCAAGCGGTCCTTCGGCAATGCGCTGCTTCAAAGTCCGGCCTTCCAATAGCTCCATCGCGATGAACGCGCGGCCGGCATGATTGCCGATCTCGTAAATGGTACAAATGTTGGGATGATTCAGAGCAGATGCCGCTTGAGCCTCGCGGCGCAGCCGGGCTTGTGCTTGTTCGTCGCCGGTTTCGACCGATACAAACTTCAAAGCCACAAACCGGCGGAGATCCAGGTCCTCCGCCTTGTAGACCGATCCCATGCCGCCGGCCGCGATAAACTCAACGATCCTGAAGTGGTTCGCAAGAATCTCGCCGGGTGAGAACTTTAGCGGCTCTTCTAGAGGCTCTGAGATCCGCCCAACGGCGGGAGTCGAGAGAAAGTTTTCCGCTTCGCGGTATTCGCGCAACAGGCGCTCCACCTCGGCGCAAACTTCCTTATCTGGGCATCTCGTGGCGAGAAATTCCGAAAGCTGTTCAGGAGGGATTCCCTGGGCGGCTTCGAACAGAGACTTAACGGTTTCCCATTTGCTCTGCGCTTCCATAACCGCCCTTGAGTTCGCCGTGTAACCAGGCCTTTGCAACCGACCAGTCGCGCTTCACGGTCTTGGGTGAGATCTTGAGAACTTCAGCCGTTTCTTCGACCGTCAAGCCCGCAAAGAACCGCATCTCGACGATCTGCGCCTGACGCGCATCCATTTCCGCAAGCCGCTCCAATGCGGCATTTAACTCGAGAAAGTCCGCCGAGCGCTCCGGAGAAAACACCAGCGCCTCGTCGAGTTGAACATGCTCTTTTCCGCCGCCACGCTTGTCACGGACATGGCTGCGCGCGTGATCGATCAGCACACGCCTCATGACTTGCGCCGCAATACCAAAAAAATGTGCGCGGTTCTGCCAGTCGACAGAGCGCTGGCCCAACAACTTCAGATACGCTTCATGCACCAGGGCTGTGGTTTGGAGGGTGTGTCCCGTCCGTTCGCGCCGCATGTATCCATCAGCCAAGCGACGCAGTTGGTCGTACACCAGCGGGATGAGCTTGGAACTCGCCTCGGGATTTCCTTTCGTCAGCTCACTGAGCAGAGCTGTAACGTCGGCCGATGTTTCCATGACGACATACACCTCTGTGAGATCTCGGAAGGCCCGATTGAGCCCGTATTATAGCCGAATCCCAGAGGTGTGCTGCCCTACTGAGTCTGAAGTTCGCCGCTAAGAAAAAGAGCGGCACAGGGTTCCCCATCCCTACGCCGCTCTAATTGTGCTGCTCGCTTTTACAACAGCCTCGATAACCCTACGGCAACCCAGTCACAAACGCGTCGTAGAGACCAGCCGGCGGAAAACCAGCGCCGATGATCGGGAAGTTTGGAGAATTTGTGTATCCAGTGACATAGTGGACGGTCGGATTGAATGCGAGGTTCACGGCAATACCACGCCCGAAGTCGCTCCCTTTCCCTCCCAGAAACGTTGAGTAAACCACTGCAACTCCCGGCGGAGTCAGGCTCGTTACAAAAGCGTCCATCCCGCCGTTGAGTAGGCACTGGAAGCAATTGGCGACCGGGAAATTCTTCGAGTTCGTGTTCCCTGTAACATCTGCATCGCCCATCGCATCCACCGCGATTCCGCGCCCAGCGTCCGTACCAACTCCACCAAGATAGGTGGAGTAGATGATACCCACGAGTCCGGGATCCAACCTCGTCACGAAAGCGTCAGAGGCTCCGCCGCCGTACACGCACTGAAAGCATGGCCCCAGTGGAAACGGACCGGCAGTGCTTCCGGTGACGTACACCGTCTGCTGCCCGTCAATCGCGATCCCGTAGCCGTAGTCGTTGGTCGGTCCGCCAAGATAGGTCGAATTGACCAGCGCAGCGCCAAACGGTGCAACGTGGGTCACGAATGCATCCGACAGTCCCTGCGGGGCGCACTGGAAGCATGCCGGCGCTGTAACCGGAAAGTTCACGGACGAAGTTGCACCCGTCACGTAGACATTCTGATTTGGATCAACGGCGATGCCATACCCATAATCGTTCGCCGCTCCGCCTAGATAGTCTGAATAAACCAGCGCAACTGGACCGCCCGGTTTGCGCTGCAACTCGGCTACAAACGCATCACTCAACCCACCCGGCAGGCAACCGAAAACGCAACCTGGCACTGGGAAGTTTTTCGAGGTCGTGTTGCCAGTAACGAATGCATCGCCCGCTGGATCAACCGCAATAGCGCGGCCGTAGTCAGCTGCTTTTCCACCGAGATACGTCGAGTACACAAGCCCCGCTCCACCAGCCGCGATCTCGGTTACGAACGCGTCTGCCGCTCCCCCTTGAAAAAGGCACTGAAAACACAGAGCAACTGGAAAGTTCGCAGAACTCGTGCTGCCGGTCACATAAGCATTTCCCAGCGGGTCGACGGCAATTCCGTATCCGTAGTCGTTGCCAGCTCCACCAAGATACGTGGAGTAAACTAAACCACCCGGATTCAGTTCAGTTACAAAAGCGTCCGCCAAACCACCCGCATTCACGCATTGAATGCAGCCAAGAACAGGGAAATTCAAAGACGCAGTGCTGCCGGTGATGTATGCATTTCCCTTCGCGTCCAGGGCGATGCCATATCCGTAATCATTGTTGGCGCCGCCGAGATAGGTAGAGTAAAACGGCACGACCGGATCGATCACGAGTGTCTGGTTTCGATCATAGCGTCCAATCGCAAAGCTCACCCGATTGTTCTCCTTTACGACATACTTCGCTTCCACAATTCGTTTCTCTGTTGCATCTGACTTGTTGACGAAGGTCTGATAGACATCGGGCTTGTGCAGAAGGATTGCGCCATTGGGGCTCACCAAGTCTCCGTGTGCGTCGACATGTACCTCGGAAGCAACATTTCGCCCGGAGTGAACTGGCTCGTCCGCGCGAAATTGAAATGCGATTTGAGCGGGATCGGCTCCAGGCGCAACCCGCAGATCGTATTCCAGAGTCTGCTGGTTGCCGTAGTACACCAGATCGACTCCCGGATACAGTTCGTGGTTCTCAACCTTCGCGAATGTCGGGATCGAGGTATGCCACTGTTTCGCATCCTTCCCGATAAAGTAGTTGCTCTTACCTGCTAATTCGTCCGCCCCTGTTAACCGCGCGCCACGATTTGTTCCGTCAAAACGCATCCGCAGAGTCGCCTGCGTTTCGTGGTTCGATGGAGCATTCAGGGAGAAGACAGCCTCATTCTTCGTTAAGAACAGCGTGTAGCCGGATCCCCGGGACACAAACTCAACCTGCGGGTCAGTCTGGCCGCGATTTGCCTCGAAACTCATTGGCAGATGGGCAAACGAGTCCATCCACTGTTGCTTCTTGCTTTGCGCATTTACAGGTTTGGGCACACTGGTCTGCGCAGTCATCATCAAACAGCCGGCCAGGAAAAGTGTGACGAGGCACATCGCCTGTCTCGCGATTTTGGAAGTCGATGGAAACAACACACCGGGACCGAAGCCATAGCCTTTCATTGGAGTTCTCCTCGCGAACCGAGTCTCGGCAACAGGTCCTGCCCGCGGATTGGCCTTTTCCCCGAAAGCAACCCCTTGGGCAGGATCTTCTTGCCTTCACTAAATAACGCGACACACGATAAGTTTCGGGGTCAGGGCTAAATGGAATCCCACAAGGGCGCAAGCGCAGCTTGTGTCGGAACCAGCACCACTCGCATGGAAGAGCCTGCGCTAGTTGCATGAAGAGGCCCGCATGACAAATGGACCACTACAACCCGGCTGGAAGAAGGAATATTGTGAATCAAACTGTTCTAAACCCGCTGGGACAATAGACATCGACACAACTCTCAGAGGGATGAAGAGGTACTAACATAAGCTTCCCCGCACACCTAAATAACCAGTCGCTTGAGCAGGCACGGGGCGCTCGGGCCGAGCGCTCCCTTTCCTTGGTTACGCGTGTTGACTTGCGGTGCCTTTGTGTTTCTACCAACGACGGGCAGGAGCCGCACCATCGACATGGAGTATCTCTCCGCTTACATGGCCGGCGTGCATCAGGTAAAGTACGGCATCGGTAATATCTTTTACTGTCGCCTTCTTTATAACCGGCTCTGTGGTGGATTCGTTTGGGTCGTCGGGGTGCATTGGTGTATTCACAACGCCAGGAGCTACGGCATTGAAGCGGATCCCATCCTTTGCATACTCGATCGCGAGGTTCTGGGTCGCCGAATTCAAGCCGCCCTTCGTAATCATCGAGATCGAGCCGTTAGTGCCAGCGATTGGCCGATCTGCAAGCGCCGCAGTGATGGTCACAACACATCCGGACTTTTGTTTCAGCATCTCTTTCACGGTACGCTGAGTGATGTAGAAGAATCCAAGCAGATTGGTCGAGATCAGGGCGTCGAAATCCTCGATGGTGAAGTCGAGGAAAGGCTTGTCTAGGAACATGCCCGCGTTATTCACCAAAACATCGATGGTTCCGAAGCTCTTGATTGCCGCTTCGGCGGCCTGGTCAGCTGTTTGCTGCTTGCCGATATCGCCCTCGAGGAGGACCAATCTGTGCGAGGCAGTCAGTTTTCGATTGGCTTGATGCGAAGTGGCGACAACGTTGTAACCATCTTCCAGGAACGCCTGGACTAACCCCGCGCCAATCCCCCCGGACGCTCCGGTCACGATTACTGTTTTCGTGTCGGACATAATGACCTTTCTTTTCAGGTGCGAACTCGATACAGCCGGGTTACACCATAGTTAAAGCGGTTTCATCCCGCCCGACGTGCCACGCCCTCTTCGCGTGAAGAACCGACGAATCCTCTCACCAATGCGGCAATCTCGTCCGCTGCAGTGTCCAACGCGAAATGACCGCCGTCCACAATGTGGACCTCCGCATTCGGCACATCTTTGCGATAGCGGTCCGGTTCGCCCGGGTCAAACGAGAGCTCATACTTGCCCCAGATCACGAGCAGTCGGGGTTGCTTCTCGCGCATCCAGGCCTGCCAGTTCGGGTAGGCGTCCACATTGGTTCGATAGTCGTAGAACAAGTCGCTTTGGATCTCGGCTTGCCCCGGCTGGTCGAGGAAATAGAATTCGTCTGTCCACAGATCTGGGTCATAGCGTTCGACATTGGGATCGTTTCCGACATGCCGAGTGCGTGTTGCCGCGAACGAGAGCAAGTTCGTGCGCAGCGCACTTTCATTGGTCGCCCGATCGGCCCAAAAAGCTCGGCGAGTCTTCCAATTCGCGCCGAGTCCTTCGTCATGCGCAACCGCGTCCTGAACAATGAGAGCTTCCACACGCTCGGGGTACGCTAGGACCATGCGAAAACCCACCGGCCCACCATAATCCTGCATGTAGAGCGTGTAGCGCGAGAGCCCGAGCGCCTCGGTAAACCGATTCATGATGTCGGCGTAGTGATCAAAGGTGTGGGCGAATTGTTTCGGATCCGGCCAGGCACTATGCCCGAAGCCGGGGTAATCAGGCGCGACCAGATGATAGCGATCCGACAGTTTGGAGAAGAGTGGCTCGAACATCCGCGACGATGACGGAAGTCCGTGGAGCAAGAGAAGGGTCGGCGCGTCTTTCGGGCCAGCCTCTCGGTAGAAGATAGAAAGCCCATCGATCTTTGTGGTGCGATAGAGCGTCAGAGATTTCACGGATGTTCCTTTTCGTCGACGTGCGCCATCAATTCAGGGGACCCGCGAACGCCGCTCCAACATGTGTCAGTTTCTTAGCTCTAGCTTGCGGCATCAACGCGCGTAGCGAGTAAAAACAAGGTCGGTCACTTTGGCCTTTTCGTGGCAGGGGAAGCAACTTTTCATAAACGCCGCGTCGCCAGGCTTGCCATCTGTGCCGAAATGCCCGAACCCCCAGCCGCCGGTTGCGGCATACTTTGTTGAGTCTTTGACCATAAACTGAATGTTCGTAGGCGGTCCGGGGACGAAAGACTGAGCCTGGCCAAAGACTTTGTTATTTTCGTCTGATGGGACGTGACGGTAGTGCAAAGCGGCAATGATCGCGCCATCCGGAAACGGGAGCGTCCCCTTCCGGAAGGCGTTGATCGCTACATCGTTACCCAAGACCGCACCCAAACTGTTGAGGTTGCCTGCTTCATGCGCCGACGAGATCCACTGCCAGTCGCGATACCCGTGAGGAATTTCGGTAACGAAGGGCGCGGCGGGTTGGTCATCGGCATGGCCTGGGGCAGGGGCGCTGAGGGTGACAAGACCAGCCATTGCTCCAATTGCAACCAGGAAGTATGTGAAGCGTGTCATGATGGTGCCTCCATTCAATATGCTTCGGTAGACTACGCGACGGAAGTGCGGCACTCTGCCGACCAAGATCACTTTGCATCCGTTTGGCTGGCTTTAGATAACGAATTGGGAGCAGCAAATTCGTCGAACCAGAAGCCAGTTTTGCGCCCCGCGTTGCCGAAAACGTCGTGAGAGGCTAGACCTTCGATATTTTCATGTTCTTCCTCCTATCCTTGGTTGTGACGATACCGAATGAATTTACCCCGCGCGCTCATCACAACAGAAGCTTGGAAGACGAACAATTGGACGATGGTATTGTCGATACTTTGGTATTGCTCTGGTACGCCCGAGTCTGTAGCGGCACGCCAACAGAGGGATCCCGATAGGCGTACCTACCGCCGAGTGGATTGCGGAGTCCACAATTGCCCGGGTGACTCCGCTGGTTAATAAAGAATTGCGACAACGAATCTCTCGGTCAATCCGAAGTCGGTCAGTGGACATTTGGGCGTACGGTGGTGCATCATGATGCAAGCGTATTTTGGGGCGCGGTCAATATCCTTTGGGGGATTATGAAGAAGACCACGGCTCCCATTCCTTTTGCTGGCTCTCAGCTCGACCAAACGCGTCACGTTTGCGCTTTCTTCAACAACGATGAGGAAGAGTACCGGGTCCTACTCCCATTCATAAGGGATGGATTCCAGTGCGGCCACAAGGCAATTCATGTTGTAAATCCAGATCAGCGTCAGGATCATCTGCAACGCTTGGCTGAGGCGGGGATCGACTCAACGGCTGCGCAGCAGAGTGGACAGATGGAGCTTCGCATTAACACGGACGTCTACCTTCCAGATGGCCGCTTCGATCCAGATCGCATGATCTCGGTATTCGAGCAGTTGGCCAGCGGAAACTCCGGCGGAGTATATCCGCTGAGCCGTATTTGTTGTCGCATGGACTGGACGGTCAAAGATCGATCGCATGTCGACGATGTCATTGAGTTCGAATCGCGCGTGAATGATGTTTGGCGTCGCCACGAAGACGCCGTCATTTGCACCTATCATCTTGGCCAATTTCGTGGTGACGAGGTGATCGACATAATGCGCACCCATCCGATGGTCATCATCGGCGGTATCCTTCAACAAAACCCTTTCTTTGTTCCGCCAGACGAATTCCTGCATGAATTTCGGCAACGTCGGGCTCGCCGAATTAGTACACCCGCGGCAGCCTGACATGGAAGCGAAAGTCAAAGACCCGGCGCAGGAGATCAAGCGCCTTCAGCGCTGCATCAACGATCTAGTCAGCCTGCTCGCTCTGCCTGCTCTCTGGAAAAGTAAAGAGCCGTCGCAAATCGTTCACACTCTCTTCGATGTACTCATCCGTATGCTCAGGCTGGATTTCGCTTACGGAAGGTTCAAAGATCCCACTGGGTCGGGGTTTCTGCAGATCGTCCGGATCTCTGACTCAAGCGAGCTGAACGTATCACAGAGAGAGATCGGTAAAACCATGAACGACTTGTTTGGGGGTGATGGGCAGAAACCTTTTTCGCCGATACGGAGCAAATTCGGGGACCAGGATATTTCACTTTTTGCCGTACCGCTGGGCCTAGAGCGTGAAATTGGCATCATCGTTGTAGGCTGTGAGCGAGACGGCTTCCCAGTAGATGTCGAAAGCCTTCTTCTGGGTGTAGCCGCGAATCAGGTCGCAATCGGGTTACAAGAAGCACACCTCCTAAACGAGCAACGCCGAGTTGCCAACGAGCTTGACCAACGGGTCGCACAACGGACCCTGGAACTGGCCAACGCCAACGAAGAGTTAAGAAAGGAGATTGGCGAACGCAAGAAGATCGAAGACCGGCTGCGCGAGAGCGAAGCGTCGCTCGCACAAGCTCAATACCTGAGCCGGACCGGCAGCTTTTCCTGGAAAGTAGCCAACGACGAGATCGCATGGTCCGAACAGCTTTATCGCATTTTCGACTTCGAGCCGGGGACGCCGGTGACCATCGAACGGATAAATAGCCGTGTTCATCCCGACGACCTGGCCGCGATGATCGAACGGGTAGCACGGGCACGAGGGTCTGGTGGAGCTTTTGAGTATGAGCACCGATTGCTGATGCCTGACGGCTCTGTGAAGTATTTGATGGCGATCGCTCAAGGACACCCGAGTGCCGAGGGGAAGTTGGGGTACATGGGCGCGGTTCAGGATGTAACTCAGCGTCGATCATCGGAGGAGGCTCTCGCTAAAGCAAGATCGGAACTTGCAAATGTTGCAAGGATGACGAGCCTCGGCGTGCTGACAGCGTCCATCGCACACGAAGTCAACCAACCCCTTTCAGGCATCATCACAAATGCCAGCACTTGTCTAAGGATGCTTTCCGCCGACCCTCCTAACGTCGAAGGCGCTTGCGAAACCGCGCGGCGCACGATTCGAGATGGCCATCGGGCCTCAGACGTAGTCACGCGATTGCGGACGCTCTATAGCAAGAAAGAGCCCGCTCTGGAATCGATGGACCTGAACGAAACGGTTCGAGAGGTGATGGCGCTATTATGGACCGAGATCCAGAAACATCGAGTCACGCTCCGGCAAGAATTTGCGGAGGACCTTCCGGCTGCATTAGGCGATCGCATACAGCTTCAGCAGGTCATCTTGAACTTGATTCGAAACGCGGCGGACGCAATGAGCGCAGTTGACGATCGCCCAAGAGAGTTGCTCGTCAGAACGGAACGGGCCGATGGGAATCGGGTCCGGCTAAGCGTAAGAGATTCGGGAGTCGGTATCACGCCTCAAGCAGCGGACAAGATCTTTGAAGCTTTTTACACGACCAAAACCGACGGGATGGGAATTGGACTCTCGGTCAGCCGCTCGATTATTGAAGCTCATCGGGGACGTCTCTGGGCAACGAGGAACGATGGGCCAGGCACTACATTCTCATTCACTATTCCTTGCGGAGCCGAAGGCGCTGCCGACGTTGAAAATCACTTCAATGCT
>Ga0070734_10001861_pt1 | contig 28407 bp, 23 predicted proteins | sample Coa_R1_8_FD_66444 | JGI IMG/M metagenome (GOLD analysis project Ga0070734, IMG submission 66444) | Surface soil microbial communities from Centralia Pennsylvania, which are recovering from an underground coalmine fire - Coalmine... | ecosystem: Environmental > Terrestrial > Soil > Unclassified ... | reverse complement strand
TTTAATCTTTGTATTCAATCACATCTCGCGCCTTCGGGTTACGAGCCCGATCCGCCGCGGCGGACTGCTCTACTTCGCGATGTGGGGTGCAAATGTACGCCCGAACATAATAATAGCCAAACATTTTCTTTCTCTTACCTTTGCGGCGCTTATGAAAGCAGGTTTTGTTAGCATATTCGGAAAGCCAAATGCGGGCAAAAGCACGCTGCTCAACGCTTTGATGGGAGAGAAGCTCGCTATTGTGTCGCACAAAGTGCAGACGACCAGACACCGCATCAAAGGGATTTTAACTGAAAAAGATTATCAGATTATTTTTTCAGACACGCCTGGCATTATCGAACCGAAATATAAACTGCATGAAAAAATGATGCAGGCGGTTAAGAATTCCATTGAAGATGCGGATGTTTGTTTGCTAATGCTGGATGCAAATGATGATTTGGCAGAGAATGACAATCTTTTCAGCTCGCTGAAATTGAAAACGCCTGCGCTGGTTGTGCTGAATAAAATCGACAAAACGCCGGAAGAAAAACTGAAAGAAGCTGTGTTGTTTTTTAAGGATAAACCTTATTGCAGCAAAGTGGTTGGCATATCTGCAAAGAAGCGTTTGTATGTCGACAAACTGATTGAAACAATATTATATTACCTGCCGGAAGGCAAACCTTTTTTTGAAGGTGATGAGATTACGGATTTGTCGACCAAATTTTTTGTAGCGGAAATCATCCGTGAAAAAATTTTTCATTTATATGAAGAAGAAATTCCTTACCACGCCACTGTCGTAGTGCAGGAATTCAAAGAAAAAGAAACGCTGACGAAAATCCGTGCGGACATCATCGTGCAAAGAGAAACGCAAAAAGGGATTATTCTCGGCGAGCGTGGAAAGATGATTAAAGAATTAGGTTCGTCTTCGAGAATAGAAATAGAAAAATTCATCGGAAGAAAAGTTTTTCTGGAACTGTTTGTAAAGGTTCGCCCGAAATGGAGAGAAGATGAATTGTATTTGAAGGAATATGGATACTGAAGTGGTAAGCTATAAGTGTTAAGTTGTAAGTTTTAAAAAGAAATCGTAAATCGTATTTCATAAATCGTAAATAGCAATGGCTGGTTTTACCGTAGCAATAGTTGGCAGACCGAATGTTGGAAAGAGCACATTTTTCAATCGCTTATTAGAACAAAGAAAAGCAATTGTGGATGACGTGAGCGGCGTTACTCGCGACAGGCAATATGGCGTGACAGACTGGAATGGAAAGTCGTTCAATGTGATTGACACCGGCGGTTTTGTTCCCAAAAGCGATGATGTGTTTGAGCGTGAAATCAAAAAGCAGGTACTCATTGCCGTTGAAGAAGCCAATGCGATTATTTTTTTGGTAGATGTTGCAACCGGCATCACTGATTTGGACGAAGCAATGGCGGATGTACTGCGCCGCTCAACAAAACCGGTTTTGCTGGCAGTAAATAAAGTTGATAATAGTGAACGATTATTAGAAGCGACTGAATTTTACAGTCTTGGGTTTGATAATATCTTTTTCATTTCAGCGATGACAGGAAGCGGAAGCGGTGAGTTGTTAGATGCAATCACAGCATTGATAACTGATAAAGATGTTGAAGCAGTTGAAGATGAATCCAAGCTACCAAAGTTTGCAATCATCGGTCAGCCAAACACCGGAAAATCTTCTTTATTAAATGCATTAGTTGGACAAGAAAGAACCATTGTGAGTGATATTGCCGGAACAACGCGAGACACTATTCACACACACTACAAATTATACAACAAAGAATTTGTCCTGATTGATACTGCAGGAATCCGGCGCAAAACAAAAGTGCATGAGGATCTGGAGTTTTATTCCGTCATCCGAGCTATCAATGCAATGGATGAAGCTGATGTTTGCTTATTAATGCTTGATGCTGAGAAAGGAATCACAGCGCAGGACTTAAATATTTTTGCGCTGGCTGTTAAAAAAGGAAAAGGAATTGTTGTGCTCGTGAATAAATGGGATTTAGTGAAGAAAGAAACGAACACAGCAAAGGAATATGAAAAAGAATTAAAGAAAAGATTAGCGCCTTTCACGGACGTTCCGTTATTATTTATTTCAGCCACAGAAAAACTAAGGATTTTTAAAGTGATAGAAACTGCGATTGAAGTATATGAAAACCGTCAGCGAAAAATCCCGACTTCAAAATTAAATGAAGTGATGCTGAAAGCGGTTGAAGCTTTTCATGCGCCGGTTGTTCGTGGCTATCCCATTAAAATAAAATATGTTTCTCAGCTTCCTACAGTTGTGCCATCGTTTGCGTTCTTCTGCAATTTCCCTGACGATGTGAAGCAGCCTTATAAAAATTATCTCGAAAATCAACTTAGGCAAAATTTCAATTTCAAAGGAGTACCTGTGAGATTGTTTTTCAGGAAAAAATAAATCTCTGCTATAATACCCATTTCCCTGTACTACTAAAGTGGTATTTTTTGCGTTTTCAAACGCTTTACCTTTTCGCTTATTCCTGCCCTGATTTATCAACTCCAAAACTTATCACTATGCGAAAAGATTTACAATCTTCACTATTTTATTTTATTGACTTTACCTTTTATCGTCTGTGCCAGCGATCTGCTTCGCAATTTTTTCTCCGATGTTACTTGTGATTCTCATTTTCTTCAATTGATGCGTGTTTTATTTGAAGATTTTATTCTGCTATCAACTCCTTTTCTAAATTATAAAAACCTTGACTTATGATGCCCTGTAATAAAAATTTTTTGCTGCTTGCATGCTGTTTGTTTTTTTCTTTTCTACATCTTCTTGCTAACACCAAAACATGGACAGGTATTGCCGGCGATGGCAAATGGTCAACCCCACTTAACTGGTCGGGTGCTTCCGTGCCTGTTGCTACGGACGATGTGCTGCTTGACCATAATTCGGTAAACTCAGATTATACTGTAACAATGCCGGATGGTCCGGTTACAATTAAATCCATTACGATTACTCCTGCAACAACGCAAACAATCACATTGTTAATACCCTCAACAAATTTTTCTACGCCTGCAGTTACTACTACCAGTTCCGGATATAGCATTGTCATTAATAAAGGAGGCATCCTGAAAAATTCTTCTGGCCTTACCAGCGGCTCGTCATTAAGTATTTCGGACTCTTTTCAAATAAATAATGGAGGAAGATATATTCATAATACAAGATCTTCCCATGCAACTAATATTGTTCAAATTCTTTCAAAAGCACCCGGGACTGAAACTGGTATTTTTGAATTTGATACGCCCGGCACACAAGGCTATACTGTTTCAATAAGCAACCGAACTTATGGCACCCTTGTACTTAGCGCAACTTCATCTTCTAATGGAACAAGGACTTATACTGGTTCGGGAAGCAATCCGTTAAACATCAATGGAGATTTGCAGATAGGCGTTGGTGTTACCCTTAAATCTGATTTAGCGACTTCGAAGGGGAATATCAATTTGAATGGAAGCCTGATTCAAAATGGCGGTACGGTTAATCTGGCAAGCGGGCCTGACAGCTCTGTTCTTAAAATAAAGGGAGATATTCTACAGTCAACAGGCGGAATTATAACAGAATCTTCAACCGGAGTGCCTGCCATTGAATTGGTTGGATCGGCGCAACAAAATATTTCAATGCAAGGCACAATATCAGACAGTATTATTTTCAGAATGAACAATGCTTCAGGTGCAGTATTGCAAGCGCCTTTATTATTACCATATAAATTAGAGCTGATAAAAGGGAATATAACAACATCATCAACAAATCTACTGACCTTACAAGCAAAGGCTGTGGTTTCGGTTGACAGTTCTATTACAAATACAAGCTTTGTCAATGGCCCGTTAAGAAAAGAAGGATTATCGTCAACCGATCATTTTATTTTTCCTGTGGGAAAGACTAACGAGTTCCGCTGGGTTGAATTAAAAAATGTCACAGGAAATTTTAATGTCGAATATAATTCGGGCAATGCAAAAGATTTAAGCACATCTTATAGCTCAGGTATCAATCATATTTCAACCCATGGCTATTGGTCAATTGATGCAGACGCAAGCCCAACAGCTTCTGCAAATGTGGAACTGTCTTTTGCCAATGCAAGCAGTAGCGGGGTAACGGATATGGCTACCCTAAGAGCATCGCAGCTTTCTTCCGGAATTTGGATGAACCGAAATAATACTGCCACCACCGGAACTCCGGGTGCTTCAGGTTCTGTGGTGAGTGAAATGATAACAACATTCAATTCAAATTCCAAACAATTTGTTCTTGCCAGCAGTGTGCCCAACGAAAACCCTTTGCCGGTGATCCTCACTTCATTTACTGCGGTCAAAGAAAATGATGAGATTAAAGTAAACTGGGGAGTCGCCTCTTCAGATGAGATTGATTATTTTGAAATCTGGTCTTCAGATGATAATAATGATTTCAGAAAACTTAATGTTATTCCATTAGAATTTAATCAAGTGTCTTATGGATTTAGTGACACACAGATATTAAATGGTATCCGTTATTATAAGCTTCGTGTCATTCAAAAAGATGGAGGCGATTTTTTTAGTAAAATCATCTCAATAAAAAACAGCAACGCACCTTTTAGTGTGCTCTCTATTGGTCCTTCCGCTGTGCTTGATCATGCAACTGTTTTTGTTCATGCAAACGAAAACATGCAATTACAGTTTATAGTGACAGGAATTGATGGAAAAATTGTTGCGAGAAAATATTTTTCTGTTGTAGCTGGTAGGAATGAGATTCTTTGCAATTTTTCAGGATTGTCGGCAGGTTCTTATTTTCTTTCCTGTTTTAATGCGAAAGGAAATGTCGGTACAATCAGGTTTGTCAGACTATAAAATATGAGGTGACTGCTAAGGTGCCAAGCGTAAAGACAATAATCATTTTAACCTTCCTGTGTGATACTTTGTGTCTTGGTGCCTTAGCAGTTAAACTAATTTCAATTTCTTCATCAGGCCATTAATCCTCTTTTTGTATTTAATGAGTCCTTCTTTTTCCTGCTTAATAAAACTATTGTCAGATAGTTTTCCAATCACAATGTCCATTTCTCCAACACTTTCATAAACTATTTTCCGGAAAGGATTTGTGTAATCTTTTGAACGGGCATCATGAATATTTTTCACCATCCATTCTTTGGTTGTGATGCTTTGATCCAATAATTTTTTTATAATAGTTTTATCTGATTTTCTGATTTCAATTCCGTGAATTTCCTTCAACGCTGCTAACGCGTGATGTAATTTATCTGTTGAATAATTTGCTCCTTGTTTTCTATAAAATTCATGCACATGCTCCCAATCTTTTATTTTTCCTGAATGGATTTCAGCAATCAGCTTTTTTAATTCTTCTTGTCTGATTAACTGTCCGCCAACATTTGACCATTCAGTTAATTTGTTCTTTGCAGGCAATTTCCTCAATGCCTCTTCCAAAGTTTTAAATTCTCCTGATTCAATAAATTGAACAAGCTGAATAGTTGCATGATATATGATCATTTCTTTGAAGACCTTATATGCCTGAGAAACTTTTATCAGTTTTGTTTTTCGTTTGCTATTCTCAAAAACTCCTGCCGGGATTTCCAGCTCATCAATATCTTTTTTTGATGACAGTAATTTTTCCCCCGCATATTTTTCAATAAGCCTGATTGCATCAATTATTTCATTGATACTGTCTGGTGCAAGAAAATCATATTCGATCAATTGTGGCTTATCTCTTCTTTTGTCTCTGTCGACATATTTCCATGAGTTGCGGGCGAGCGCATACATGTTATACAAGAACCAATAAGCAGGCATCACCACCAGCTCATCTTTGCTGATATTGTTGCTCACCAATGAAAACGGGATCGGGATATTTAATTCTGCCGGATAATCACTTTTTGCAACAATAATGAATGAAGCAAATTTTGAATTGTGTTTAAGGCTCACGCACAATCCGGGCCAGAATCCACGGCCAACAATTATTTCGCCATCTGCACTCCTTGAGTTGTGATTCGAGCCAATTGTCGCGCCGGCAGCCATATTGCTTTGTCCCATTACCAATGCGGCACATAAAAACGAATTATTATGATGCTGTTCATGCGCAGGAAATATCAATGCATTTAAAACTTCGCAACAGGAAATGGTGGAATTATTTCCGAGATATGAATTGATCAATCTGGCTCCATATTTCAGTTGCGAATTTGAAGCCATGATGAAACGCACAGCTTTCACGCCATAAAAAATACGGCATCCATAATCAATAATGCCATTCACCATTTCGCAACCTTCACCGATTTGTGTTTTGCTTTCAGATGAAGAATTAATAGTGAGGTTTTTCAATTTGTTTGCACCTTTCAGATATGCATCGCTTCCTATCATCACATCTTTAATGATGGCGCAATTTTTTATCACAGTCCTGTCGCCGATTTTTCCATAATAGCCTCTGTTCTTATCAAATTTTTTTTCAGTGAAAGCGGCAAATTTTTTTTGCAGGTTATTATCATCACGAAAACCGCTCCACAAAAATGCATCACCTGGCAGCATTCCTTCAAAAGGCATAATGCTCCTTCCTCCGTTTTCGTTACGAAGCTCGAGCCAGATGCGACGTGACTCTGGTTCGCCTTGTTTCAAAATTCCATTGCCGAATTTTGCGTTGTCAGTGGTGGCAAGTTCATTTACGTTCACGATGATCACATCGTTGCCAACAATATAATGCGATAAATAATTGACGTTATCAATGGCTACATTATCGCCAAAATCAGAACTGATGATGGTGCTGTTATATAACCCAACTGGGCATCGCAGGTTATGGAACTCAAGATAAAATGGTTCGAGTTTTCCAATCTTCACCAGGCCAAAAAATTTGCAGTTCACCACGAGTTCAGGTGCAAATGCATCCGATACTAAAATATGGTTCCAATTGTCAGACGTGTTGCGGTTGCGCACCAGCGTTTCAATTTCAAAAGCAGTGAGATTGCGATAACGAATGCCATTTTGGTTCTGGATGTTTCGCAGATAATATTCATCCTTGCCTTTCGGCAAATATTTCTCTTCTATAAAATTGTAGCCCAGTGAATCGATGGAGCTTTTATTGATCAGGTTCATCGGTAAAATTGATTGCGGAAAGTTAAGCAAAATATGAGAGGTGAAAGAAAGCTCATGTCCTGATAGACCTGGTTTTGAGTTTACAGTCCTTTTAAAAGACCAGCAATTATGAACAATTAATTGCAACATAGAATTGAGAACTGGAAACCACAAACTATAAACTCGAAACTCTGCTATCTTCGCACTATGAATATCTTAATCGCAGACAGTGGCGCAACCAAATGCGAATGGTGCCTGTTGCATAACGGAAAGAAAAAAATAATCTACACGCAAGGGATCAGCCCGTATTTTTTAAACGGCGAGCAAATACAAAATTTATTAGAGAAAGAATTATTGCCGAAGCTGAAGAATATTTTGGTGGATGAAGTGTATTATTATGGAACAGGTTTGATAAGTACTGACAATATCGCTATCACGAAAAATGCATTGAAGAAACTCTTTATTAAAGCAAAAATTGAAGCAACAGATGACATGATTGGTGCTGCCCGTGCGTTGTGCGGAAAGACAAAAGGCGTTGCATGCATTCTCGGCACCGGCACTAATGTTTGTTTTTTTGATGGGAAAAAAATGGCAAAAAACAGCCCGGGATTGGGTTATGCTTTAGGCGATGAAGGAAGCGGTGCGTATCTCGGGAAAAAAGTATTGCAGTATTATCTCTACAACACATTTGATGAAGATTTGCGTTACCGATTCGATGCAAAATATGTAACGAATCGTTCGGAGATTTTGGAGAATGTTTATAAGAAGCCATTTCCGAATCGCTATCTCGCATCGTTCGCAGTTTTTCTCGCAGAGAATCGCGGGCATTATATGGTGGAGAATATTATTGAAGATGGACTGAATGATTTTTTCTTTATGCATTTGTGCAAGTACAATGAGATTTGGAAATATCCGGTTCATTTTGTCGGCGGCGTTGCCTATGGTTTTCGTGATGTGATAAAAGAATTGTGCAGCACTTATGAATTTCAGTTAGGAAGCATTTTGCAGAAACCGATGGAGGGGCTGGTGAAGTTTCATTGTAAGTAGTGAGTGGTCAGTGGTCAGTGGTCAGTGGTCAGTGGTCAGTGGTCAGTTAGAAGAATTCGCAAATTAGCACATCCGCACATTGTTAAATTAGATTATGAATTTTGAAAAGATAACAGAGGAACCAGGCAGGTATCGTCATTTGGAAAAGATGAGCGTTCATGAAATTCTCACGAGCATTAATCATGAAGACAAAGAAGTGCCGATAGCTGTGGAAAAAGCAATTCCGCAGATTGAAAAATTAGTGAGTGTTATCAGCGATAAAATGTTGAGTGGCGGAAGATTGTTTTATCTCGGTGCAGGAACAAGTGGGAGATTGGGAATTTTAGATGCGAGTGAAATTCCGCCGACTTATGGAATGCCTTACGGATTAATCATCGGCATTATTGCAGGCGGAGAAATTGCGATTCAAAAACCTGTTGAAAATGCAGAAGATGATAAGGAACAAGGCTGGCTTGATTTGAAAGAATATTCTATTTCTGAAAAAGATGTGGTGATTGGAATTGCTGCAAGCGGAACAACGCCGTATGTAATCGGCGCATTGGAAGAAAGCAGAAAAAATAAAATTGTTACCGGATGCATCACCTGCAACCCGGGTTCGCCATTATCAAAGCATGCAGATTTCCCGATTGAAGTGGTAGTTGGCCCTGAATTTATAACTGGCAGTACAAGAATGAAAAGCGGCACTGCGCAAAAATTGGTGTTGAACATGATTTCAACAACCGTGATGATTCAGATTGGGAGAGTAGAGGATAATAAAATGGTGAACATGCAATTGACGAATATTAAACTGATTGACCGCGGCACAAAAATGCTGATGGAAAAAACCGGGATTAAAGATTATGAAAAAGCGAAAGAGCTTTTGTTGAAATATGGGAGTGTGAAGAAAGCGGAGGAGAGTGGTAAGTTGTAAGCGATAAGAAGTTGCTGATAGTGAACGTCATTTCGAGATTAGCAAGAACCTGAAATATGATTACTTAAATCTTTAAACCAACGTTCTTTTTTTCTTAGACATAAAGGAACGAGTTTTAGCAATTGCTTTTTTAATAGGCATTTTCCTTCCTGTTGTTTTGTAGTAAGCAATTATCTCGCTGATTTTTTTTCTGTCTTCTGTCGTCAGAGGTGTTTGTTCAACAACAAAATCGATTCCGATAGGTTCTTTTATATGTCCCATTATTTTGCAATTTAAGTTGGAAAATATTTTTTGATTAATTTAAGTGCTTCTTGAGGGAAGATTATCATTTTGTGCCCACCGATATTTGTTGCTCCCAAAGTTTTTTCATAATGCTCAATCAATTTCGTTTTAGAAGTAAAAGCAACAAAGCCCTGGTATCCTTTGTCCCATGAAATTTTACATGTAAAGGCAAATAGATTTCCAGGCACACCTTCATAAAGTTTGTTCTTGCCTAAATTGAAAGGCGCATTTTCGATAAGATGTAAATAATAATGGTCATTATTATCACTTATGCTCACCAAGCCTTGAACAATTTCAGGATTATTTCTAATGGTTAATTTGAATACTTGCTTATCTTTTGATTTGAATTCATTTGACCAATTAAAAATCCAGCCGCTTTTTCTGCTAATATTTTTGAAATCCGCTTTTGTAATCGGATGAACATCTGTTGGAAAACTATCTCCAGAAATCTTGTTGACGATACTGTTTGTCAGCCTGTCAATCTCAATTCCTACATTGTATGATGCCTTTTTTGTCACACTCCAAAAATACTAAAAACTAAGTGCAAAATAAGTTGGCATGAGATTTCTCATCCCGCAGAAATTGTTGAAATTTTCAGTTGTTGGTGCGGGATTCGAAATGACGATGATTAATTTTTTGATTTTATCCAATCAGAATACATCGTTTCTTCAGCAACATCCGTATCGCTCTCGAAAAAAATGTGGTAGCCATCGGGGTCAGTGAGTTTAACGACCCACATATTATTCCCGACAAATGGTTCTTTCGGCGAAAGCCCGCGTGACTGCACTTCTTTATAAATCGCCAATGCATCTTCACAGATAAAATTGATGGAAACGCCTTTGCCTAAATGTTTTTTTTCTTCTGCAGTTGGTTGTCTGCTTTCGCTAAATTCCTGCAGCATTAATGCAGCGCCGCCGAATTGTAGCCAGCACCAGCGGATTTTTCCATCGGGCACCCAACTGTTTATCATTTCAAAACCTATTCCTTTTGTGTAGAATGCAAGCGAAGCCTGCATGTCGGTGACCATGAAAAAAGGGACGGCTTGTTTGATGTTGTGGGTAGATAACGCCATATAACATTACTTAATTGAAAGCTTAGATTTAGCTTATTCTTTTTCGAGATTAAAAATATCATTATACATCGACTTGCCTAAATCAGAATTTAAAAATTCTTCTGGATTTTTAAGTAACTCTTGAAGAATTTTTTGTTGTTGATTTTCTGAAGGCTTTTGAAGTTTCTCAAATTCATTAGCTCTGTTTATCAAAAAACCTCCAAAATAATCATCTTCAATTCTCTGAGGAATTTTTAATTCTCCCTTGAGCGGATTAATTAATAAGTCCTTATTTGAGTAGGGCATATCCGTCTTAATAACTATCCAGAAAATAAATCTTAACAACTTTGCATAAATGGCTAAATAAGATTCTTTTTCGTTTGTAATTATTGTACCATCAAGAGCTCTGGAAGTATAGTAATCAAAACCTTTAGCATCCGCGCTACAGTTTTTTACACGGTCTGTAAAAAGTAATTGGATATTGTTGAAATTTTGCGGAAACTTATAATTAGCTAAAAAATCTCTCCATTCATTTTCGACTTCCAGAAGTTTTGATGAAAACCATTTTCCTTTTGATTCCGGAGTAAAATCAAGATTCAATACAAGAATTCTCCAAAGAAAAGAGATGCAGAAATAAAACAAGTTTTCATCGTAATTAAAAGCCCTTGCATTTTGTTCTAAATAGGGGATAAAAATTTTTTCGGAAAACCATTTTTCGCTGGTAGAAAATCTTTGTTCAGCTTTATCAGATAACAAATATATTTTTAAGCCATCTTGAAGTCTAACGTTAGGTTCTTTTGGTCTTCTTAAAAATTTTGAACCAGTTTTCTTAAAATAATCTATAACAAACGCTGGATAAATATGACTTTTTCTTAAAGATTCTTGAGTTCCAAATAATCTGCAAGTTCCGTTCATGAAATTGTTATTGAATTCAAATTTACAAAACTCTTCTCCGCATGATGTTGCTTCGAGGTAACCATTTTGAAATTTATTAGCAAACCTCCGCATTCCTGTGTAAGCAGGAATCTGAAGCTGCACTTTTTTGTTGTCGCAAACTTTTTTGCGGATGTTGTTTGCCTTTTTCACACCTGTCAGGTTTTCAAAACCTGACAGGTCTTGCCCGCTGATTAATGGCAACATATTTTTTGTGATGAAAATTGCGGAGGATGCTGAAGCTTAATAGTAGCACTACGGATGAACGGATTGCGACGCAACGATGATGAGGAGCGAACAAATGCCGGTATCATATTTATTGTTCTTTTTTGTTTGTGCAAAAAAGAACCAAAAAAGCACAGCCGAAAACGATGACAACCCGTTTTCGGCAGAGGAGGTTTGATTGAGCTTTTGTGCTACTGTGAATTCCACATTGGTAATTCTATTCTACGCTTACGAAATTGGGCTTCAAATAATTTCAAAAGAAGTTCACAATTACACAATAAATATTATTTGGAAATGGTTTGCGCATCATTGTAAATTGTGTCATCCGGCATAAATGCCGGAGCTGGTAGAAAGGGTTGTTTCGACTAGCTCCGGACTTCAGTCCGGAGAGAAAAAATTTCATAAAAAACCATGCACGATATTGAACCATTTTATAACTGGCGCCATATTTATGTGAGCGAGGAAGACGAGCGGTCGCCGTTTTTCGGGAGGGTGTATTCGGAGTTCCAGTTCACGCAGACGATTTACAATTATTATATCCATCCGCAGTGGGATGATTTTGGCTCGCGCACTTTGTACATGAAAGTGCTGATGGCTGATTACGAAGAGCATTATGCAGTGATTGAACTGTTTGGCGAATGGAACGACGCGATTGAAAATGACATCATGGAAATGAAGCGTGAGGTGATGGATGTTTTTTTCGCGGAGGGCATTCATAAATATATCCTGATTGCCGAGAACGTGCTGAATTTTCACAGCAGCGATAAAGAATATTACGAAGAATGGTATGATGAAGTGAGCGACTCTGACGGATGGATTGCATGCGTGAACATGCCGGAACAAACGCAATATGATTTTAAAAAAGCGAAGCTGAACCGCTTTATCGAACTAGTGGAAATCGAGAACTGGCGGATTTATAAACCGATTCATTTATTCAGGAAGATTGATGAGCAGATTACGAAGAGATTGCAGTAGTGAGTGGTGAATGGTCAATGGTGAGTGGTGAATGCTCCGCGTTTTTTGCTGGCTGAGAGGATGTGAATTTGTTGATAGGCATCTGACGGCTATACATCATGCAAAAATTTATCATTCTTTCGCAGCCGTCTGATGCCTGAAGAACGGCTGACCAGCACATTTTAAATAAGCCGAAAACCGCTCTGGCAAAAGGTTGTATCACTATTGTCGGTTGTTGGTTGCCGTAAATATTTAAAAAAATAATTTTTGGTTTTGAAATAAGTCTATATTTTTGATGGGATGACAAGAACAAACGCATACGGTTACTTTTACTTTTTTTACTTTAGAAGTGAACCGGGAATGCTTTGTTAACACTAAAAAAATAACTAACAATAGTAAATCCCGGTCAAAAGCCGGGATTTTTCATTTATGCATACAAAAGTTTCGATACAAGGCTACGAAGGAAGTTTTCATCAGCAGGCTGCGCGGGAGTTTTTCGGTAAAGATGTGGAAGTGATTCCATGCGCTACTTTTCGTGAAGTGGTAAAAATTGCTTCCAATAAAAAGGAAAGCGATGGCGGCGTGATGGCGATTGAAAATTCCATTGCAGGAAGTATTTTACCAAATTATAACCTGCTACAGAAAAGCAATCTGAAAATTATTGGAGAGATTTATCTGCACATCAGCCAGAATTTAATGGTGAACCCGGGGGTAACGTTGAAGGATATCCGTGAAGTGCATTCTCACCCGATGGCGCTGCAGCAATGTCTCGAATACTTAGATAAATACGACTGGAAATTAGTGGAGACAGAAGATACAGCGCTGAGCGCAAAGCATGTTCATCAGCACCACAGCAAACATATTGCGGCGATTGCAAGCAGTCTGGCTGCCGAGCTTTTCGGTCTGCATATGATTGCGCCGAATATCCAGACGATGAAAAATAATTACACGAGATTTTTGATTATACAAAGAGAAGATGCTTCAATAAAAGTGGAGCATCCAGATAAAGCGTCTGTGAATTTTCATACTGACCATTCACGAGGAAGCCTGGCAAGAGTGCTCACAAAAATTGCGGATGGCGGCATTAATCTCAGCAAGCTGCAATCGTTCCCGATTCCCGGAAGCGACTGGCAATATTCATTTCATGCTGATATGGAATTCGATTCGATGGAGCAGTTCGATAATGTGATTGAAAGCATCAAACCGATTACGGCAGATTTGAAGATATATGGAGTGTATATGAAGGGGAAGACGGTGTGAACGGGGATTTTGGGGGATTTGTAGGATTAATGGGATAGTGAATAGACAAATGATTTTGGATGCGAGAAATGTTATGTTCCAATCCGATTGCTACTATGAAACATCGTCCCGCCGTGGCGGACTCTTGTACTGTAGGAATTCTATTCAGCATTGTGCAGCTCGCTGAAAAAAATTAACAGTTAATAAATGTGAATTAATAATAAATATACCAATTCGTGTAATAAAAATATAAAATGCAAACAGCGAAAAGATTAGATGGCATCGGCGAATATTATTTCTCGCAAAAACTTAGAGAGATTGATGAGCTGAACAAGCAGGGGAAGAATATTATCAATCTTGGCATCGGCAGCCCCGATTTGCCGCCGCATCCTGATGTGATAAAAACATTGCAGGAAGAAGCTGCGAAAACTAACGTGCATGCCTACCAGAGTTATAAAGGTTCGCCTGTTTTGAGAAAAGCAATTGCTGATTGGTATAAAAAATGGTATGGCGTTGAATTGAATGCTGACACAGAAATACTGCCATTAATCGGAAGCAAAGAAGGCATCATGCATATCTGCATGACTTATTTTGAAAATGGAGTTGGCGTGCTTGTTCCGAATCCCGGTTATCCGACGTATTCGAGTGCTATCAAGCTTTCCGGAGCAACGCCGGTTTATTATGAACTGAAAGAAGAGAATCATTATTTTCCTGATTTTGAAAAACTCGGAAAACTGATTGATGAGAATGCAACATCAAACCCGATAAAAGGAATTTTTGTTAATTACCCGCAAATGCCAACGGGGCAGTTGCCAACAAAAGAATTTTTCTCAGCGCTTGTTGCATTTGCGAAATCAAAAAATATTTTAATCATTCATGATAACCCATATAGTTTTATTTTGAATGAAGAGCCGATGAGTTTATTAAGTGTTGATGGCGCAAAAGATGTGGTGATTGAATTGAACTCGTTGAGCAAATCGCAGAATATGGCGGGCTGGCGTGTAGGCATGCTCGTTGGAGCAAAACAAAGAATTGATGAAGTGCTGCGGTTCAAAAGCAATATGGACAGTGGTATGTTTTTGCCGGTTCAGTTAGCTGCAGCAAAAGCGCTTTCACTTGGCAAAGATTGGTACGATAGTGTGAATGCTACTTATAGAAAGCGTAGGGAAAAAGTTTTTGAATTGCTCGATTTATTAAAATGTGAATATTCAAAAAATCAGGTAGGCATGTTTGTTTGGGCGAAAATTCCTGCGAAGTATAAAACAGGTTTTCAAGTGAGCGATGATGTTTTGTATAATGCTAATGTGTTTATTACTCCCGGCGGTATTTTCGGTAGTGCTGGAAATAGTTATGTGCGTGTTAGCCTTTGTACGCCCGAAGAAAAATTTATTGAAAGCATTAAGAGAGTAAAAGAATTTTTGGTAAGTAAAACTGCAGCAAATGTTTGATTCAATTACAATTGTTGGTGTTGGTTTAATAAGCGGCTCATTCAGTCTGTCTTTGAAAGAGCGAGGATTGGTGAAAAATGTGATTGGTATCAGCCGAACCGAAGCCAGCGCAAAAAAAGCATTAGAGCTTGGATTGATTGATGAATCATTGCCGCTAAAAGAAGCAGTTGCAAAAAGCGATTTAATTTATGTAGCGATTCCGGTGGATGCAACGGTGACGGTTATGCGTGAAATCATGGATATGATTAATGACAAGCAAATTGTTGCAGATGCAGGCTCAACCAAACATGCGCTTTGTTCATCATTAGCAAATCATCCGATGCGCCGAAGGTTTGTTGCAACGCACCCAATGTGGGGAACAGAATATAGCGGACCGGGAGCTGCGGTGAGAGATGCATTTGTCGGGCGCAGTTGCGTGATTTGCGAGAAAGAAAAAAGTGATAAAGATGCAGTGGAGACAATGGAAAATATTTACAAGCAATTAGGCATGCATCTCGTGTATATGGATGCAGATGCGCATGATGTGCATGCTGCGTACGTAAGCCATATTTCACACATTACATCATTTGCATTGGCGAATACGGTTCTTGAAAAAGAAAAAGAGGAAGATGCGATTTTTGAATTGGCGGGTGGCGGTTTTGAAAGCACGGTACGTTTGGCAAAAAGTAGTCCTGCAATGTGGGCTCCGGTGTTTATGCAGAACAGAGAAAATGTGCTCGATGTTTTGAACGAACATATTTCTCAGTTGAGAAAATTTAAAAGTTGCCTGGAAAAAGAGAATTACGAATACCTGTGGGAATTGATGGAGAATGCGAATAAGATTAAGAGGATATTGAAATAGTTGTCTGAACGGAGATTTGGGGAGATTGATGGGACTAGTGGGATAATTTGAAAATGTGCAGATGTGCGAATGAGATGAAGGTTAATATAATCAGGGAGATTTCGACTAGCACCGCCATTTATGGCGGTGAAAAAATGGATGATGAAGAGATGAGAATGTTAATGATGAAAATCACGGAGCAGCCTGAAGCTGAATAGAAAAATAATAGTGCAAGAGTGCGACGCAAGGATGTTGAAGAGAGTTGATTGGCTGGAAACATAAGAAGAAAGCAATTAATAATTAGTAATTAAAAATTAATAATGATAGCTCGAATTGAAGAAATTGTTCATCGAACATCAGCCATCGTACATCGCAGATTAGTCGTACCTTTGCGCAAAATTTTAAAAACGTTATGATGACATTTGAAGAGCTTGGATTGGATGCGAAATTGGTTCAGGCGACGAATGCGCTTGGGTATGTGAACCCGACGCCCATTCAAGAGCAGGCTATACCTGTTTTATTGAGCGGCACGACGGACCTTGTCGGGCTTGCACAAACAGGCACTGGTAAGACGGCGGCATTTGGTTTACCATTGCTGCATTTGGTTTCTGTAGAGCAAAAACATCCGCAGGCGCTGGTGGTTTGTCCGACGAGAGAATTGTGCATGCAGATTGTGAGCGAAGTGGAGCTGTTCAAAAAATTTATGCCGGGAATGCATGTAGTGGCGGTTTATGGTGGCGCTTCGATTGGCATGCAGATAAGAGATTTGAAAAGAGGTGTGCAGATTGTGGTAGCGACTCCCGGAAGGCTGATTGATTTGATAGAAAGAAAAGCAATTAATCTGGAGCAGATAAAATATGTGGTGCTGGATGAAGCAGATGAAATGCTGAACATGGGTTTTCAGGATGATATCGAATTCATTTTGCAGAACACACCGAAACGTGAAGCGACATGGCTTTTCAGTGCTACGATGCCGGTGGAGATTAAGCGTGTGAGCAGAAAATATATGAATCAGCCGGTGGAGATTACGGTGGGCAAAGTGAACACGGGGAATAAAAATATCGACCATCAATATTTTATTACGGCTGCACATCACCGTTATGAAACGCTGAAACGAATTATTGATTTTAATCCGGGTATTTATGGAATTATTTTTACACGGACTAAAGCAGATGCGCAGAATATTTCTGAAAAATTAACGAGAGAAGGATATGATATTGATGCGCTTCATGGCGATTTGACGCAGCAGCAGCGTGATAAAGTGATGGGAGAATTTCGTGATAAGACCTTGCAATTACTAATAGCAACAGATGTGGCGGCGAGAGGAATTGATGTGCAGGGAATCACGCATGTTATCAATTATGAATTGCCGGATGATCTGGAAGTGTACACACACAGAAGCGGGCGAACAGGAAGAGCGGGAAACACAGGGATTTGTTTGTCGGTTATACATAGCCGTGAGATTGGAAAGATAAGGCAGATAGAAAGAGTGGTGCAGGCAAATTTTCATAAATTAGAAATCCCGAGCGGGAAAGATGTTTGCAGAAAACAGTTCTTTCATTTCATGGATAAATTATTGCAGGCGGATATCAGTCATGGTGATTACGAAACTTTTGTTCCGATGCTTGCAGAGAAATTTGCAGACATCAGTAAAGAAGAAGTGCTGAAACGTGTGGCTGCCATGGAGTTTGACAGGTTCTTAAAATATTATGAGAATGCTGAAGACTTGAATGTGAGAGAACGTGTTCGAGAATTCAGACCGGAAACAAGAGGGGGAAGAGACAGAAGAGAATCAGGACACGAACGCAATTTCAACAGAGATACACGCGGAAGAGAATTTAATGGCAACGGAGATTACATGAGATTGTTTGTGAACCTCGGAACGAAAGATGGTTTTTACAAAGCAAGTTTTTTGCAGTTCATTTTAGATATGAGCGATTTGAGAAAAGAAGTTTTAGGAAGAATTGATATGAAAGAAATGAATAGCTGGATTGAGGTTGACAGAAAAGCTGCCAATCAAATGATTCGCTCGATTGATGGGAAAAATTATAAAGGCAGAAGGATTAGGATGAATGATGCGAATAGTAGGTAATTGTCTGAACTGGGATTTGGGAAGATTTTTGGGATTAAGAGGATAATTGAAATGTGCGAATGCTGAGAGATCCGATTGACTAGCACCGCCATTTATGGCGGTGAAAAAATGGATGATGAAGAGATGAAAACGTTAATGATGAAAATTGCGGAGCGAACTAAAGTTCGAATATGCATTGCCGTTGAAGAGTGCGACGCAACGATGTTGAATAGAATTGATTAGCTAATCACAAAAAAATAAAATTTAAAAATATCACGCAGCTTTTGTTTTTGAGAACTGAAAACTGCGGACTGAAAACTAAATTATTATGGAAGCAACAGCAACAAAAATCAAAGAAGTAGTTCAGGAAAAATGGAACAAACGCCCGCTGATTATTGCAGGGCCCTGCAGTGCGGAAACAGAAGAACAAGTAGTGGAAACTGCAGTTCGGTTACACAAGACCGGGAAAGTGGATATGATGCGTGCAGGCATCTGGAAGCCGCGCACACGCCCGGGAAGTTTTGAAGGCATTGGCGCGAAAGGTTTGCCATGGTTGCAACAAGCAAAAAAGCTAACAGGTATTCCTGTTGCTGTGGAAGTGGCGACTGGCAAACAAGTGGAAGATGCGCTCACATTTGAAGTAGATGTACTTTGGATTGGCGCACGCACAACTGTGAATCCATTCAGCGTGCAGGAAGTGGCTGATGCGCTTCGTGGTGTGGATGTTCCGGTGCTGATAAAAAATCCAATCAATCCTGATTTGGAATTGTGGACTGGTGCAGTGGAGCGTGTTGCGAAAGCAGGCATCAAACAAATCGGATTGATACATCGCGGATTTTCTTCCTATGGGAATACCGAATATCGCAATGCGCCGATGTGGCATCTCGCAATTGAAATGAAACGCCGCAATCCCGGAATGCTTTTCATTAATGACCCCTCACATATTTGCGGTCGCAGAGATATTTTGCAGGAAGTTGCGCAGGAAGCAATCGACCTTGATTATGATGGACTGATTATCGAAAGTCATATCGACCCTGACAAAGCATGGAGCGATGCGAAGCAACAGGTAACTCCTGAAAGACTTGCTGAAATGCTCGATAACATTCGCTGGAGAAAAGAAGATATTGCATCAGAAGAATATCATGCAGCCATGGAAAAAATGCGCCAGCAGATAAATCATCTGGATGATGAGCTGATGCAGATTTTGGGAACCCGCATGAAAGTGTCTGAAAAAATCGGTCAGTATAAGAAAGATAATAACATTACCATTTTGCAAACGAACAGATGGAATCAGATACTTGAAAGAGCTTATGCCAAAGGTGAAAAGCTCGGGTTAAGCAAAGAGTTCATCACAAAATATTTTGATGCAGTGCACATGGAAAGTATTAATCATCAGAATAAAATCCTGAATTCGTGAATGGTGAATTGTCAATGGTGAATATTGATTTGCCTTTATTGACCATTCATTATTGACCATTGACCAAAAAACCTGCTGTATGCAAAAAAAAATATTCCAGTTTTCTTCTAAAAGAGTGAGCTATTATTTCGATGCGGATTTTAGCTATCTGGAAAAAATCGTTGAGAAAGATCATGCAGCCATCATCACTGATGAAAATATTTTCAAGACTTTCAAAAAGAAATTTGATGGCTGGAATGTGATTGTCATCAAAGCAGGTGAAGAATATAAAGTCCAGGAAACGGTTGATAAAATCGTGAAGCAATTAATAGAACGCGAGGCAGACAGAAAAACTTTTTTGATTGGCGTTGGTGGTGGAATTGTGACCGATATCACAGGATTTGTTGGCTCCGTTTATATGCGTGGCGTAAAATTTGGATTCGTTCCAACTTCTTTGCTGGCTATGGTCGATGCATCTATCGGTGGCAAAAATGGAATTGATGTCGGTGCTTATAAGAATTTAATCGGCACGATTAATCAACCAGATTTTTTGTTGTATGATATTTCATTTTTGAAATCATTGCCGCAATATGAATGGACGAATAGTTTTGCGGAGATTATCAAGCATGCATGCATAAAAGATGTTGCATTGTTTAAAGAGCTTGAAAAAAATAAGCTTTCGCATTATCAGAAAAATAAAGCTGCATTGGTAAAGCTTATCAGCAGAAATGCTTTACTAAAATCAAATGTTGTTCAGAAAGATGAGTTTGAAACAGGCGAAAGGCAGTTGTTGAATTTCGGTCACACGCTTGGGCATGCGATAGAAAAAGTGTATGAGTTGTCACACGGACATGCGATTTCGATTGGAATGGTAGCAGCGTGTATTCTCTCAGAGCACTATTTCGATTTTAAAGAAAGTTCGCGTGTAATAACAACACTCGATAAATACGGATTGCCAACTCTCGCAGAATTTGAGCCGAAAAAAGTTTTCGACATGATGAAGATGGACAAGAAAAAAGTGAAGCAGTCGATTAATTATGTGTTATTGAAAAAAGTTGGACACGCAGAAACAAAAGCGATACCGATTAATGAATTGGAAAAAATCATTTATTCAATAATAAGAGCCAGGTGAGAAAATGCCACTGAAGCACAGAAACACTGAAATATTCTGTGCTTCAGAGTTTCAGTGGCAAAAGAATTATTTATATGCAGGCAATCATTCAACCATCCATATTAAAAGGAACAATTCAAGCACCCGCTTCCAAAAGTTCGATGCAGCGAGCATGTGCGGCAGCATTGGTTTCAGGTGGTAAAAGTATTATCAAAAATCCAGGTCATTCAAATGATGATAAAGCAGCGCTGGGGATTTTGAAAGCATTGGGATGTGAGTGGTCAATGGTGAATGGTGAATTGGTGGTTGATAGCAGTAAATCGTTTTTGAATTCACAACTCACAACTTACAACTCACAACTCGCCGTCAACTGTGGCGAAAGCGGTCTGGGCATTCGTATGTTTGCGCCAATACTTGCGTTGAGCAAAGAAGAAATTATTATTAATGGTGAAGGAAGTTTATTAAATCGCCCGATGGATTTTTTTGATGAAGTGTTGCCGCAATTAGGTGTTAAGATTATTTCGAATAATGGAAAACTTCCATTGAAAATAAAAGGACCGCTTACTCCAAAAAATATTGAAATTGATGGCTCGTTAAGCTCACAGTTTTTAACAGGGTTATTATTTGTATACGCAGCATCAAATGCGGAAAATGTTTCTATCAAAGTAAATAATTTAAAAAGCAAACCATATATTGACCTAACGTTGAAGGTTATGCGTGATTTCGGTTTGAATGTTCCCGAAAACAAAAATTACGAGGAATTTTATTTTTCTTCAACCACAAACCACAAACCACAAACTATAAACTACACTGTCGAAGGCGACTGGAGCGGAGGCGCATTCTTATTAGTCGCTGGCGCTGTTGCAGGAAATATCACAGTAAAAGGATTAGATATCAATTCAACACAAGCTGACAAAAAAATTATTGAATCATTGAAAGATTGCGGTTGCAATATTTTTATTCAGGATGATAAAATTGAAGTGTCTAATCCGCTTATAGGAATGAGGGGTTTTTATTTTGATGCAACGGATTGCCCGGATTTATTTCCCCCGCTCGTTTCGCTGGCAGCGTATTGCGAAGGAGAAACGATTATCAAAGGTGCGAGCCGGTTAACGCATAAAGAAAGCAACCGGGCATTAACCTTACAGGAAGAATTTAGCAAAATGGGAGTGGAGATAAAATTGCAGAAGGATGAAATGATTATTAAAGGCACAGGAAAAATAAAAGGAACAACAGTTCATTCACGACATGACCATCGCATTGCAATGGCTTGTGCAGTCGCAGCTTTGAAAGCAGAAGGTGAAGTAATGATTGATGATGCAGAAGCAATCAATAAATCATATCCTGATTTTTATGAGCATTTGCAACAGCTTGGAGCAACTGTTCAAATCAATCAACTAATCAACAAATAAACATTTCAACTTTGAATAGTTTCGGTCGCATATTTCGAGTAAGCATTTTCGGCGAATCACATGGTGAAGGTGTAGGCATTATTGTAGATGGTTGCCCGGCTGGATTGCCATTGACTGTTGATGATTTTTTGGTTGATATGGAAAGAAGAAAAGGCGGCATGCAAAAAGGAACAACGCCGCGCAAAGAAGATGACTTGCCGATTTTCAAAAGCGGGATTTTTAATCATAAAACAACCGGTGCACCCATTGCGATTTTGTTTGAGAATAAAAACACACGCAGTGGTGATTATGAAAAGCAAAGAGCTGTCCCACGTCCGGGGCATGCGGATTTTGTGGCGCATGAAAAATTCGGAGGCAATGAAGATTACAGAGGCGGCGGTCATTTTAGCGGAAGGCTGACTGTTGCAATTGTTGCGGCGGGAGTGATTGCAAAAAAATTATTGAGCAATAGTTCTGTTGTCTCAACCATTCTTGAAGTTGGTGGTGAGACTGATATTGAAAAAGGATTGCAGAAAGCCATTGATGCGAAAGATTCGATTGGTGGCATTGTTGAATGTCGTGTGAGCAATTTGCCAACGGGATTGGGCGAACCATTTTTTGATAGTGTTGAATCTGTTTTATCTCATGCCGTGTTTGCGATTCCTGCTGTTCGTGGAGTTGAGTTCGGGACCGGTTTTGCTGCTGCAAAAATGTTTGGCAGCGAGCATAATGATGCGATTGAAAATATGGAGGGCAAAACAAAAACAAATCATGCAGGCGGAGTAGTTGGTGGGATAACAAATGGCAATGAGCTTGTTTTTCGAATTGCTGTTAAGCCGACTTCTTCAACGCCAAAAGAACAACAAACACTGAACTGGGAAACCAAAGAAATTGAGCCATTTTCGGTGAAAGGCAGACATGATTTATGTATCGCATTGCGTGTGCCTGTTGTGCTGGAAGCTGTGACTGCAATAGTTTTGGCAGATTTGATGTTGCTGGAACAAAAAGTAACCAGGGTGCTTTGACAAAACCTCAAATAATAAAAACGTCTAAAAAACGTTTTAATAGTTATTAAAATCAAACAATATCCTAATTAAAAGTTATGTCAACAATTTTTCACATTACTACAAAGGCTGAATGGGATGCCGCACAAAGAAAAGGTTTCTACGATACCTTATCATTAAAGAACGAAGGATTTATCCATTGCAGCGAAGACAGGCAAATTTCAGGTGTGCTTAACCGTTATTTCCAAAATAAAAAGGATTTAGTAAAACTTGTTGTGAAAACCGAAAAGCTAAAAAGCCCTTTCTTTTTCGACTGGTCAACTTCTGTGGAAGATACTTTCCCCCATGTATATGGCCCGATTAACCTGGAAGCTGTTGAAGAAATTGTTCCTGTAAATTAAGTTTAGAAATAGTGAAGCTGTTAGCGGGCAGCCTAAAGCTCAATAGAATTTTATCCGTACAAGAGTGCGACGCAAGGATGCTCCGTTGCGATTCGATGTTGGTCTCCAAAATAAAAAAACTAAAAAAAGAAAAGACTAAAAACTAAAATGAAAGATTGAATTAAAGAACTACAAACAAAAAACCACAAACTACAAACTTCTAAGTTCTCCAAAACTCAAATCAAGCACTTCATATTTTTCAGGATTGGGCAAACTATAATGCCACCATTCAGTAGCGAATTCAACAAAGCCATATTTTTCCATCGTTTCTTTCAATAATTTCCGGTTCTTCAAAACTTCGTCAGAAAGATTATTAAAATCATGATGTGCTGAATCAGTGAAATTGTCCCAGCCGGTTGGCATTTTTATTTCTTTTTTTGTTTTCAGGTCAATGATGGTGAGATCTGCCGCGATACCGCGATTGTGGCCACTTCCTTTTGCAGGGTTGGCAACATAGCGTTCATCATGCACAAGCTCCCAAAATTTTTTTTGTATAGCGTAAGGCCGGTATGCATCATAAATCTTTAAGCCAAGACCTTGCTTGTTCAGTTCTTTTTGAACCTGAGCAAGTGCTTTTGCAGCAGGCAATCGCATGAATGTGTAGTCGGGTTGTTCATCATAAATAATTTTTCCAACAAAATTGTGAGTGGTGCCGTAGCCAAGCTCAAGCACAATATTTGGTATCATCTTTTTCAGGTCAAACATTTGTTGATTAGGATCTGCTTTTACTGTTGATTTATACGCAGTAATTGTGTTGATGACCTTTAACGGTTTGAGAGAATCGGCATTTTGTGCATAAGCGCTGACCTGTGTGCAAAAAATCAATGTCCACAATGAAATATTGAAGACTTGTGTTATCTTGTAGCCCATTATAAAAGCAAGTTTTGTGAAGTGGCATCAAGTTACTCCAATTGCTCAAATAAACTGACAAGTTTCTAATGAAGTATCGAAAACGGTTTCCCTTTTTTTTAATGTTGTGTGGAGTGGTGTTGTTTTTTTCCTGTGGGGATGATAGCAAAAAGCCGCCTGAAAAAGATATTGTGAACAAGCCCGAAAAAGCGCCTGAAAGATTGAGTGAAGATATTCAGAAGATGATTGAATATGCGGAAAAAAACCAATCGGCGATTAATGATTCTGTGCATTTGAAATATATGCATCTCGACAGCGGGTTATATGAAGACAAAAAATTTGAATCTATCTGGAGCAATAAAGAAAAATGGAATCCGATTGCCGATTCATTGTACAGTTTTATTGACAGTTGCAGGTATTATGGATTGTTTGCTTCAGATTATCATTTCGGCTCATTGTCTTTCATTCATCGTGTGCTGAATGAAGACACCATTGCAAGAAAAAATGTGGCGCTTTGGGCAAGAGCAGATTTATTGATGACTGATGCATTTTTTTCTCTGGTGAAAGATTTGAAACAAGGACGCCTGGATTATGACAGCGTTACATTAAGAAAAGATTCTGTGCTGAATGATTCAATTTTCACAACAGCATTTCAACAAGCATTGCAATCGGGAAGCGTTTCATCAACATTTCATAGTCTTGAGCCGAAACATGCAGGTTATGATTCATTGAAATTATACACCAGGGATTTTTTAGCTAACGCAAAATTTACTCCATTCACGTATCTCAATTATCCATATAAAGATTCAATTACTTTTTTCAAATCATTGCAGACAAGATTACATGAATTAAATTATTTGACATCAGATTCAACGCAACCTGATACTACAACATTAAAACCAGCTATCAGAAAATATCAAAAAGCTAAAAACCTCACTATAACCGGAAGAGTGAATGAGAAATTGGTGAATGCTTTGAATGAAACAGATATTGAAAAATTCAAACGAATTGCGGTTACACTTGACCGTTATAAGCTATTACCCGACAGTCTCCCGAAGACATACATATGGGTAAATCTTCCGGGCTTTAACCTCAAAGTGATGGATAGTGATACACTTGTGTTTGAATCAAAAGTAATTGTGGGAAAACCGGATACTCGCACACCACTATTAACAAGTGATGTTTCTAACTTTGTGACATTCCCTCAATGGACGGTTCCGACGAGCATCATCTTTAAAGAGATGCTTCCGCAGATTCAAAAAAACATTGCTTATCTGAAAAAAGAAAATCTGATAGTGGTGGATAATAATGACGATGTTGTTGACCCGGCTAAAGTGAAATGGAAGAAATTAAGCAAGAAATATTTCCCATATCAGATCAAGCAACAGGAAGGAGATAATAATTCGCTCGGTGTTATTAAATTCAATTTCAGGAATAAATATAGTGTTTATATGCACGATACGAATGTGCGATGGATGTTTGGCAAGGCTTTCCGTGCATTGAGCCATGGCTGTGTTCGTGTTCAGCAATGGGAAAAAATGTCAGACTTCTTAACAAGAAATGATACAATGAAGTATCACCCCGATACGTTAAGAGCATGGATAAAACGGCAGGAAAAGCATGTGGTGAGTGGTTTCCAGAAAGTGCCGGTTTATTTCCGGTATTTCACTGCTGAAGGCAAAAATGGGCATGTGAAATTTTATGACGATATTTATGCTGAAGATAAGTTCCTGCGCGAGAAATATTTTGCGATGAAGAGGATCGATTAATATCTTTTGAGTTGAATAAGTTTTTTAAGCAATGACACAGATTATAGCGAATTACGCGAAGTGATTTTTTGATTATTTCGTGACTCGTACAATTCGTTTAAAATTCGTGTTGTTAAGTTTTCGGTATCACCTAATATCTATTTCTATGAACAAACAAATTGCGATTGCATTATTTGCCGGTGCTATGCTTGCGAATAAAGCGCATGCTCAGAAACCAAAGCATCATCATTCCAACACTGTACGCCATAGCAAAGGCAATATCAAAACGCAGTATGGCATCGCCAGTTTTTATGCCAATAAATTCAATGGCAGAAGAACAGCGAACGGTGAAATTTTCAGCCAGCAGAAATTAACTGCAGCCAGCAACACACTTGCACTGAACACTTGGGTTAAAGTAACCAATCTTCATAATAAAAAATCAGTTTTTGTCAGAATCACTGACCGCATGTATTTCCGCAATAAGCGTCTTATCGATTTAAGCAAAGCTGCAGCTCATCAACTCGGATACACAGGATGGGGGCTTGCACGAGTAAAAGTAGACGTGATCGGGAAACATAAACCTGTTGATGCAGAGAGCGTGGCAAATAAATAATTTTCACGGTTTATCATGCAGGCTTTACTTTTGTAGCTATACTAAAATTGCCTGTTATGAAAAAAATGCTCAACCTGTTGCTTGGCAGTTTATTGCTCGGCATTTCATGTTTTTCACAAGAAGAAAATTATATCAAAAAACCTTCGCTGGCTTTTTATTTTGCGCTTGATGATTTCAATGCTGCCAGTTACATTCGTTCCAATTCCATAAGCGACGCAATAAAAAACCATAAACTCACCGACTTTAAGCATATGGGCGGAGGCCTTGCTATCAGCTACATGCAGGGCATTTCAAAACATTTTGATTTTGCGGGTAGTTTGGCGATGACAACAACTGATTATCCTAACCGTGCGAATGATGGAACCATGTTGGGTGTGTCTGAGCTGCTTCTCGAAGCGGATGCATCTATTGTCGGCAAAATGCTGAGTGATGCACATTTTTTTACTCCGCTTTTTAAAGTGGGCGTAGGGGCTTCAAAATATACAGCTTATTATGCGGCTTTCGTTCCTGTAGGTGTTGGCTTTCAGTTTAAAGTAGCACCGGATAATTTTATACAGATCAACTGGCAATACCGGTTACCTATAACCGAAACTGCTAATTATCATTTTTATTATAGCGCGGGTTATGTTGGAAAAATCGGAGAAGGCAAAAAACCTGTAGTAGTGTTGCCACCTCCTCCGCCACCAGTTGTTGAAGCACCAAAAGATTCAGATGGCGATGGTGTTGTAGACAGTCTTGATGCTTGCCCGAATGTTGCCGGTCTGCCTCAGTTCAAGGGCTGCCCGGATACCGATGGTGATGGCATTCCTGACAAGGATGACAAATGCCCAAATGTTGCTGGCATTGCACGTTATAACGGTTGCCCTATCCCTGATACAGACGGTGATGGCATCAATGATGAAATGGATAAATGCCCGAACGTTGTTGGCGTTGCACGATATAATGGCTGCCCTATTCCCGACACAGATGGCGATGGTGTGAATGATGAAGAGGACAAATGCCCGAACGTTGTTGGAGTGAAAGAAAATCAGGGCTGCCCATTGGTAAAAGAGGAAATTATTAAGAAGATGGCTTACGATGCAAAAAATATTTTCTTTGCAACAGGAAGTGCTAAGTTATTGCCTAAGTCATCAAAATCATTAAATGAAGTGGCGAAAATTTTGAAAGAAGATGCAAATCTTAAATTGGATATTGAAGGTCATACTGATAACACAGGCAAGCCGGCAAAAAATCAGGTGTTGAGCGAGAACCGCGCAAAAGCAGTGTTGGATTATCTCACAACGAAAGGAGGTGTCGATGCAGGCAGACTTTCATCAGCAGGTTATGGCGACACAAAACCGATTGCGAGCAATAAAACTGCAAAAGGTAAAGCGCAAAACAGAAGAGTGGAATTGAAATTGAAATATTATTAATCAGATTTTGTTCGTAATAAAAAAAGCTCCAAAATATTTGGAGTTTTTTTTTATTTTGTTGCCAGCGATATTATTCTATTATGCATTGTTGCGTCGCACACTTGTACGGAAGGAATTCTATTGAGCGATTGTCTGAACCACGATTTTAGCCTGATTGATCTTATTCTTCTGATCTTAAAAATCATCAGGTCAATCATTTCAATCAGGTTAAAATCGTGGTTCAGACAAACTATTTGCTCACAAACTTGCCCGGATGCTCATGTGTCGCTTTTCCATGGTCATAAACTAATTTTCCATTCACCCAAACCATCTCAATGCCGGAGGATAATGCTTTTGGATCGGTAAAAGTTGAATTGTCATTTATAGTGAAAGGATCGAACAATACTAGATCAGCATAATTCCCGGAAACGATAATGCC
>Ga0070734_10001859_pt1 | contig 28411 bp, 27 predicted proteins | sample Coa_R1_8_FD_66444 | JGI IMG/M metagenome (GOLD analysis project Ga0070734, IMG submission 66444) | Surface soil microbial communities from Centralia Pennsylvania, which are recovering from an underground coalmine fire - Coalmine... | ecosystem: Environmental > Terrestrial > Soil > Unclassified ... | reverse complement strand
TGGCGTGAACCTGGCTCGCGAAGATGCCTACCGGCGCTTGCGCTCCCACGGATATCGAGTGACCATGCAGGGTGTCGCCATGCAACGTCCGCATGCGGACGGGTTCAATCGGGCCGATGCGTACGTGATCGACGACTGGCGTTAAGGCCGTCACTATTGTCTTTCCTGGCCAGTTTGTTCTTCCACCCGCCGGGGCTGTGTGACAGCGGACCACACAACGTGTTTCTCCTTTCTTGAAACCAGTTGCTCACCAGTCGCCACTTGCGTCGCGCGATGTTCTCCCAGTTGGCCCACCGAAGAAGGCGTTATACTCGCTGACGGGGGAACGCCAGTTCTCCATTTCACGCTGAACCAGCACACAGGCCCCAGCCGTCGAACTAAGAAACAGTGACGCGCTAACCAGAAGGTGCACCTCCGACATGGCGTGACCATGCATACGGAGCCAGGCTAGATCGAAATCCGCTCGACGATGTTGCGGGTGATCTTGCGGTCTCGGCGGTCGTAGAGCCGCGTGGTACGCGGGTCAGAGTGGCCGGCCAGGCGCTGCACGTCTTCAAGCGGCACACCCTGCTCAAGCAAGTCCGTGATGGTGGTGACCCGGAACGAGTGGGGCGACAGCCGCGCGGATAGGCCTGCATCCTGAAACCGGCGTTTGACCATGCGGCAGATGTCGATCGCAGTCATGCTATTCCGGGTGAGCTGGCCGGTTTTCTTGTAGGCCGTCCGGAATAGGGGAGTGTCCTTGCGAGCCGTCCGGAGCCCGGTTGCGTCCAGGTACTCCAAGACTATCCGTTCGAGATCCTGCCTGACCGGAATCTCCCGGCTTTTGCCGTTCTTCTCATCGAAGTGGAGCATGCGCTGGTCGCCGGCGTGATAGAAGCTGCCGCGCTTCAGTGTTGCCACGGCGCCAGCCCGGGCGGCCGTGTAGATCAGGATGGCGATGATCGCCCGGTCGCGGAGCTCAACCACACTGCCGGTCCTCATCGACTTCAGGAGACGTCGCGCGCCGTCCACCGTAATCTCGGGTGTCTTGCCTTCGACCACGGTATAGCGCTCGCCGCGCACGGACAGTGCCGGGTTCAGTACCATGGCGTGACGGGTCACCAGGCCGTCGAAATAGTGACGCAGGGCGGCCAGGTGCTGTTTGCGGGTGGCAACCGAGGTGTTTTCCTTTCCTAGCCCGTCGATATACTGACCGACATGGCTGGGCGTGATCGACGAAAGCTTGAGATCTCGGCTCTCTGCCCACTTGAAAAACCGCCGCACCGCGATGAGGTAGGCGGCGCGGGTATGCTGATTGCGTATCTTGCCAAAGAAGAACTCCTCCGTGGCAAAGATTGCCGCAGGTCCGGCCTGGGAGAGGATGACTGGCAACTGGCCAGGGAAAGAAGATGAATTACCGGCCGGAATGAGGTCGGTCGAGGGGGTAGAAGTGGGTGTCATTGCGTATGGAGTTTAATGATAAATAACCTCCTTTATCTATCTCTAAGTATATGAAAGGTTTGGAGTTGTGTCGAGGTTGTTTGTCCACAACAAAACTCCGTAGCGGTTGGAAGGGGTGGCCGATTAGTAACAGATCATTCATGCGTTCTTGCCTCTCTGCAAAAACAATGGGATTCTATAATTTCTAGGGTGGAGAGTATCCATTGAATCTCACTGAGACATACGAATCCGTTGTTCCCTCAATTGTCGCCATTATTTCCAGAATTTCGGACTCCGTTAAAGACATATCGGGTAACAGGCCTCTCATTCCCAACATTCTTGGTACGGGGTTTCTTGTCAGCGAGAATGGCATCGTAGCCACGAATCGGCACGTAGTTGAAGCTCTTCAAAGTATTCCACCGCATCCCAAGACTGGTGCGAACGGCTATGGTGCCATAATGTTCGATACAGGGGTCGAAAATGGCAAGCCCTATATGAATTGGATAATGCCGGAAATTGCATCTGCTGGCATGGTAGATAGCTTTTCTTCGGATTCCAGGTGGTATGGCGAAGCTAAGCCGGACATTGCCTTTATCCAAGTAAGCGTGCGGGGAACGCCTCATTTGAGGCTTGCCAGCCGTGATTTCTACATTCGCCCCGGAACAGGAATAGCCACCGCCGGTTTCCCCATGGGGGAAATCCCCCTCACCATGATGCAGAAAGTAAATCAGGTCACGCCATTCATTCGGCGCGGGGTTGTGAGTAGTGTATTTCCGTTTTCTATACCGCGTCCACATGGATTTACGATTGACATTATGCAGCAGGGCGGGTCCAGTGGTTCGCCAATTTTCTATGATGACGAGCCAACGGTGGTTGGGATGATGAAGGCGGTGATGAAGCAATGGTGGCCAATTCAACTTGGCCCCAAAACGCTGCTAGCGCAAATCCCAACCAACATCAGTATCGCGGTACCTGCCCATATCATAGGCTTTGCGCTACAGAGCTTCGTGCATTCGCCCTATGCTGTCGACCCATCAGGTTTTCCAATGCTTGATGAATGGAAAATGAATCATCCGCTGAGCGGTGACCTTGGTTGGAGTTCCATCGAGCCTTGATGTAGCACAAGATCCGTCGGTCTTCCGTCACTCCCAATCTTCAAAAAGCGTAAATGCGAGACGGCAGTATCACCTCAATTGATACCGACAATGTAACGGCGAACTTTCACGGAAAAATTAACGCGGGCTCTGCAACCATCGAGATGCTTCCAGGTCACAAGTGCGGAGGGTGAGAGAGATTTCTCAAGGCAGATTCCCAATTCTCGGGCAAGCACCTTTAGTGCTTTCTCCTCGCAAAATAGCCACACCCATATCATTTGCGATGCCGAAGCTGACCAACCTGAGGCGTGCTAACTCTCTTTCTAGCTTGATCTGTTTATACCATTTGAAACAGTGGGGAGAGGTGTTCTCGTCCTCGTCACAGGTAAAATGGAGAGTCGTGTCAGTATCCACTGAAAACCGGCTCATCACCGCCTGGACCACGAGCTTAAATGCAAGATAGTGAGCATCTCCTCCCAATATATTCTTAATGTGCTGAGCAAGTCCATTGAATGCAGCAACCTTTACCGCGACAGAAAGTCCAAACTCAACTTCGGTTCGAATGATCTCAATGAACTTGCTGACTACAGAAATCCGTCTCTTATGTTCGGTAATGTGTAGTGAGGGGAATTAAGCTGGCACAAGAGTTGCCGCAATTCCCTCTCCATGTTTTCCCAACGAGACCGTTCGCTGAGGAACCCTGAGAATACTACGAGCTCGCGCTGGTGGAATTGATCACTTTCATCAAAGTACCCCGTAGAGTGCACTCATAAACTATTAATCAGTCCGAGTTCGAGTATCGAGCCGAGATTGATCAATACGGTCAAGTATAAGTCACAGGTTATTAAGCAACAACTTCCTTGCTCAAGAACCCTGCGCGGCGCGGCCCCAACTTCTCCTCCTCACGGCCGACCAATTCTCCCCCGGTATGGTTAAATCCGGAGCAATATTCCCAAGCAAATCGTTACTGCGGCGCCGCCGGGCAGGAACGGCATGGGAAACGTTAAGGCTGAGTCCCCGAATTCTCGCTACAGAACCTCTATTCCGTTCAAGAGATTCGCACAGAACTGGTCTACGTCTTCGTAACCCTCCGCCCGCAATCGAGCGTAGAGCGTGTCACAGGGGGTGGCTGCCAGGGGGCGAAACTGAAAATCCAATTCGTAAACCATATATGGCGTGTCCACCTCAGCAATACCTTCAGCAACCATCACCACAATGCGGCCGGCGGCAACCTGTATGCGCGTGACGCGGTTGAATTCCTCACGCTCACTGATGGGGGTTTTGGGGAAAAAGACCCGACATAGTTCGCTGCCACGCGGAAAACCATAGAAATTAGCTATTCCACGCCGGCTGTAGGACGATCCGGCAATTTGGCGGTGGTCGAATGCAACCAGCGTTGCCCGTTTATAATCGGGGGAATCATTAACGCCCCCGAGCAACACGGTCGGCTCGTTGCTACCCAAATTCGCCACCGCCAAATGATTGAGGTGGCCCCGGTGCCAATACTCTGACAGTAGCCCGCCGCTCGCTGCGTCTAGAACAGTAACCTGCTCGGGAAAGGTCCAATTGTGGTTGCTGATCGCCACCACCCGCATGTGGGAGGAATGGCGGGCGGGAAGCAACGCAAATGCACTCATCCAAAAGGGCGGCGAGAATAGCCGACCGCGGTCATCGGTGACAGTCCGGCCCGGTCGGAACTCCCAGCGGAGGCGACCACCCGCTTCAAGGCATACCAGCGTCGGACCAATACTTCGGTCGGCGGGTGAATGAATGAGAATGGCCTCGACGCAACCGTCAGCATCAACATCAGCAAGTACGCAGGCATCAGGCCGACTGTTATAAAAGTTTTCGTCCAACCTCGCTGGAAACGCGTGTTGCCAGATTTCCTTGCCGTTGGGACCAGAGGCGACCACGTTCACGCCATCGATTCGCACGTGAGTCGGGGACGTGTGACTTTTCCAGATGATCGGGTCCAGGGCAATCAATAAACCAGATAGTCCCAAACCGGCGCCAACCCCGAAGGCCGTCCTTTTGAGCCACTGCCGGCGGGTGGGCGAATTTATATTGTCTGGTTGATCTGGTGGCAGTGCTTCGAGGCCGAGTTCGTAAGCGCTCGAAGATTGCTCCTCCACGGCTTCGCTGGCTGAATCGGTGGAATCACGGGTCGCCAGCTTGCTGGCCATCCAAGCGTCAAGCTCTACCTCATATGCGAAGATCCGTGATTTCTTCTGGTCGCCCTGCCGGCGGATCGGCAGACCGCGCTCGCGTTCGTACTCTTGCGCGGTCCTCGCACTGATCTTGAGGTGGGCGGCGATCTCCTTCCAGCCCATCAGCTTTCCATCCTGTTGCGATTTACTCATACAGCGCCCGCCCCGGTTTGTGCATAATATCACAGGTGCTCCCGTGCCTCGCAAGTTCAACAGGTTCGCTTATTTGCGGATTTCTGCGCATCGCCGCGCTTGGCACATCGGTCGCCGGGACTCTATAGTCTGTTCGGAGAAGATAGGCTTGACACGGTACTGTGGTTCCTCGAAACAGAGATTTCTCGTTCTCATCACGGTCGGCATATTTGCATCGGTCCTTCCGCTGATCGGTCAAACGTTCAAGACAACTGGCACGTTGAATCAACCACGGGCGGATCATACGGCCACGCTGCTCGCCAACGGTCTCGTACTCGTGGCCGGTGGCTACACTCCCTCCGGACCCAGCGGCACCGCCGAACTTTTCGACCCCACAACGGGCAGCTGGCACATGGCCGCTCACCAACTGAATGTGGCGCGCGCCGGGCACGCCTCGGTGCGATTGAGCGATGGGAGGGTCTTGCTGGTCGGGGGCGTGACGCAAGGCAATGTACAAATCGGCAGCGCGGAACTCTTTGATCCCCAAACTGAGTCCTTTACGCTGGCCCCTCCCCTCAGTAACGCGGTTGGCTCAGGTGCAGTCTTCAGCCTCGGCAATGGCAGAGCCTTGTTCCTACAGCGCCTCCAGGATTCCGATGCGGAAGTCTTCAACGCCGCAACCAATGCCTGGACCCTGGTAGCGCCGGTCCCGGCAGGTGGTAGTGGCCCCGCCATGACGGTACTCAACGACGGTCGGGTTCTCGTCTGCGGAGGAGGCGGAAACAATGATGTAGAAATCTACTCTCCCGTCTCCAACACCTGGCAAGTCATGGCTCCGATGGCGCAAGGCCGATCGAATCACACTGCCACCACGCTTCCAGACGGACGCGTCCTCATCGCCTCTGGTCTTGTCGCCGGCTTCGGACAGAACTTTCCGATTCCCTCAGTGGAAATCTACGATCCGACAGTTTCCCCAAATGGAGCCAGCACCCTTGGGCCCAACATCAATGGGCCGGGTCCTGGAGGCCTTAGTTTTGCCAGCGTTCTGTTACCTAATGGTAAAATCCTGATCTCCGGCGGTGGGTATACCCCCAGCTTTGGCGCCCTTCTCTCGCCGTTATCAGATGCGGCGACTTTTGATTCCTCCAGCGGAACCATAGCCTCCGTAGGGGAGATGAACGTCAGCAGGCATGACCACACCGCAACCGTCCTCAACAGCGGCCTTGTCCTCTTGGCCGGAGGTGTTGTAGACCAATTTGGCGCATTAACACCGGTTACCGAGCTTTTCGGGACCGGCGGATTTCCAGTTCAGCCAACAACATTTGCGCAAACGGGTTCGATGGCCATGGCACGCTCAAACGCCCAGTCCATTACGCTTAACAGTGGCAAGATCCTCATCACCGGTGGTGTCTTAGCTTCCGGCTTGGCAACTAATACTGCCGAACTCTATGACCCTGCCAGTGGCAGCTTCACGCTAGTGGCCTCAGTCATGACGACGCCCCGCGTCAGCCACGCTATGGCCCTGCTGCCTGATGGGCGCGTGCTCGTTTGCGGCGGCCAGGACGGGACTAATCCAAATGCCTTGCCGACGACGGACATTTATGAACCGACCAGTGGCACGTTCACAGCCGGCCCACCTCTGCATGTCGGCCGCTATCTCCACCAAGCACTGGCCCTCACAGATGGGCGGATTATTGTCGTCAGTGGGTTTGGCACGGCAACCGTGGAAACCTTCGACCCGGTAGCAGGAGCTTGGAGCTTCGCCGCGCCCTTACCCATCAGTACCTGGAACTATGGGATGACCCGCCTGTCCGATGGCCGAATTTTTATTTCCGGCGGCTCTGGTGCCCTAAACCAAGTCGCGGTCTATTCGCCCAGCAACAATACCTGGGTGACCCTCGCCCCGCCTTTGGTGGGTCGGCAGCAACATGCCGCCCTGGCATTGCCGAACGGAAAAGTGCTCATCGCCGGTGGAAATGATGGGGAATCGCCCCTGGCCAGTAGTGAGCTATATGATCCCGCGGCACAACCAAACGGCACTACCACCCCGGCCGGCTCGGTTGCGGTAGGGACTGGCAGTGCTGCGGCTCTCTCTCTCCCGAATGGGCAGGTCTGGCTCGCGGGTGGCAACATGCCTCGGTGGAATGGCAGTTCAATCTGCGCTTATGGGAGGACAGCGGCACAACTTTATGATTCTCAAACCAACACGTGGACTGACCTGAGTTCGATGCTCATAGGACGGTATGCCTATACTGCTGCGCTGCTACCCTCCGGCCAAATTTTACTGTCGGGAGGTGTCGAGCACGATTGCCCACCGACATCGTTCTATATTGGGAGCACCAATATCCTTCCCGAGGCTGAAATCTGGACAGGGTCGATGCCGACAGCTGCACAAATCCAGGTGACGACCAATTACCCTGGGGCGACATTTACTATCAAGGAAATCACCGGAGCAGCCACATACAACGGCGTGGGGAAGACGTTTGTCCAACCAAATGCACCTTTGGGCACGTACTCAATCACCTACGGCCCATCCTCGTGCGTTACCTTACCAAGCCCAAACCCTGACACCGAAGCTCTCACGGCGGCGGGCTTGGCCTTTACCGGCAACTATGGTGGTTCTCTAACGGTCACCGTCACACCTACGGCCGCAACTAGTGCAACTTTCTCAATTAGCCCACCTATAGCAGGCTTTCCCCCGAGCGCACCGTCTTCGGTCTCCCGGACTGGCGTTCCGCCCGGTCATTATCTCATCACATTCAATGATGTGCCTGGTTGGAATACGCCAGCCCCTCAAGGTTTTGACACCAGTGCCTGCACAAACACCACCATTCAAGGTGTTTACACTCCGAAGACTGGGCCCGGCACTGCAGCAACCATGACCATCTCGGTAAACAACCTAGCTGGTGGATTTACAATAACCTCAACCAACCCCGCGTTTCCTGGTCCGCTCACCTGCCCTGGTTCTTCACCAGCATGTATCTCTAATACTTTGTTTTCGCTTTCGGTGCCGGTGGGTACGTATACTATCCAATTCAAAGACGTCACGGGAACGTTCACGCCACTAGCACAACGCGTATCTCTTATAAGTGGCCAACAGTTCAACACGGCCGGCTACTATCGGAAGCTCTTTTTAATTGGCTTTACTGGGTACAACAATGCGCCGTCGCCTTCGGACTGCTTTCACTTTTTAACCAATCAGGCTTTCCGCGGATCAGGCGATCAGTACGGGATAGCGCAGTTGAATCAGCCCGGCATGGGAATTGGTACGGCAGTCCTAAGTGCATTAAATAATGTGCAACTCAAGCAAGCTATCCGGGGAACTGCTTTTACGTTTTATGAGATCGGCAACGGTGACGCATGCACGGCCCCTACTGATGATTCTGATCACAAAATTGCGGGTAATTGGATTCAACAGATGGCCCCGTTGCCCGATGACTGGATCGTCGTGATTGGACACAGTTATGGCGGAAATAGGGCGCAATTGTTCAGTAACCAAGTTCAGATGGAGCTGAGCCGCCCCGTTGACCTCCTTGTCACAATTGATCCGATCAGATGGACTAAATGCCACATCCAGGGTGTCCTGTTCGGCGCAGACGGCGTCCAGCCATGTAATCAGACATTTCTGCCGACCCCAGTGTCGACTGCGCGGCAGGTCTGGGCCTATTATCAAACAATTGGCGTACCCGTACCAAACCTGGTTCACACGTTTCTTGCGCTTTACGGGTACATCCCTTTGAACTCACTGTACTCTAAGCAGATACCGGATGATCATCTTGACATTGATGACGACGTCACAGTTCAATCATCAATCAGTCAAATGCTTTTGACTGCGGTTAATGGCGCGCGCCTTGCTGTGTCTGTGAATGGTCTTGCGCGAGCTGGTGCCACGGTTTCTCTTTCTTGGACCATGACGCTCCAGCCCATGTTGAGTGTCAGCGGAATGACCATAACCTCGGCCACGTTAAATGGCGTTACGGCCAACAATTTGTCACTCGTTAGTAATATTGGCGATGTCGCTGTTGGAAATATGAGGACGATCACACTGCAATTTCCCTCGACTGTTGGGGCGGCCGGCTCGAACGGCACATTAGTTGTCACAGCCCAAAACGCACTTGGTCAGGCAGTGACGTGTCCTTCTTTGCGGGTGACATTACCTTAAAGGGGATATTATGAGGATTATACCGTTTGGATTATTGAGCTGTTGTGTTGGGTTTGCCGCGTCAATTTCATTGAGCCCTGATTTACCGATCCAGACTACGGCACCGGGTACGTTTGTGACATTCACTGGCACCATAACCGACATCGGCAGCGACGATGTCTTCCTTAATGGCTTTTCCGTGTCGCTCCCGTATTTTGAATTGAACTATGATCTAACTCCGTTTTTCAATCAGTCACCTCCGAGCTTGTCAGCCGGAGATTCCTACGTTGGAGATCTCTTTACGGTATCTGTCAGTAGCGCTGCACTGCCCGGAGACTACTTCGGATCATTCTCAATTCAAGGTGGTGCTGACTCAAGTACGTTTGATGACTTGGCCGATCAGAGCTTTCAGGTTACGGTTTCTAACGTCCCAGAGCCGTCGTCGGTGTTGGTACCCATCTTGTGTCTCCTTCTCTTAGGTGTAACAAGGGGATGTACACTCTATCCAGGAGGATTCAAAGACGTTCTTCCACGAGAGATCGTTGAGCGCCCGACTGGTCGGATTGTGGGGTTCTACCTCGGTCTGTCAGAGTTCTTGTTTAAGACTAGCGCGACCATTCCGAGCAGCCCAGTTACCGCGAAGGAAAGGATAAACTCGATCCCTGGGCCGATCGCCTCCTCTCCTGGATACTGCTGTCCTCTCAGACCCATGAAGTCTGCGAGCAGCCACAGAAAAATGCCTAGGCTTACGATAAAAGTCGCAAGCACGAAAAGACGCACAAAGATCTTTAGAGATTGCCACATGTATGTTATGTTACGTTGTTTCTAACGCGAGGGCGATATAATGCCATCCCGACTTGTCAACGTTCTCGCGGCAGTAACCAGGAGATAGCAGAGCCAAGTTCTTGCCGCAGTCATCTGGCGACTTTACTTGACATTGCCTTGCAAAAGCCATCGAAAGGTTAACTAGCGGTCTAAAGTTAGCACCGGTGGTACTCGTTCTGACCAAGAGATTCACCGCAATTCGGGCATTGCATAGGGCGAGTGTGCTCCGTCAGATGTCGATCCAGGCTCGCATGAGTCCGAAAACCTCGGCGGCAGACGCCACACTGGTACGGCTTCTTTGCCTTGCGGTCGATCATAGTGTTCTTCTTTAAGATGAGCTTTAGATGGCTATTAAACCGCGCGCGCGGAACGAACCAGCCTATCTTGAAGCGGCACACGCACGGTCTCAATTTGGTGGACATCAACCTGTAGCGCCCCGGAATCAACCGCGCCCCGGAACCCATGTTCATCCAGGGTCGTTTCGAGGTTGCCCTCATTTTCCGCCGCTTCCAAATAGGCTGCCACCTCTCCTTTAAAGACTCTTATGGCGATTCGGGCGGTTTCGGCAGGACGCGATACTACGGGCAACTCAACGGCTCTGGCTACAAACCCGTGGTCGGTCTTGAGCACGTGGACAGTTATCAATACGTTTCGGTCGGCTGTGGTCATGCCAACGGCCCTTCCTCAGGGCTCATCGTCGGTTCTGCTGCCGCCTGCATGAGAACCTCGTCCGCCAGATTGTTAATTGCTTCTTCTCGGCAAGTGCCATACGAAACGAGGCCAAACTCGGGTAAGTAGGCTGCGTACAGGCCCTCGGTTTTTAGGATGAGGAGTGACATACCTTGTAGGGTAAGACTATCACTTCTGTTAAGTGTGTCAAGTGGCGAACATCCTCTCGAAGTTCTGCGCCTATTTCCGCCACTTCGAGCGCGCCCCCATTATTCGCCATAGCGATAAGGCTGGATGCAGTTCGACCCTTCCGAACCCCATATCTGCAGCGAAACGTCTCTCTTGCGGGTCTGGCGCGGACAACAGGCGTGTTCCCTCAAGAAACCAGAATGTTTATCTTTATGACTCAATAGCATTAGGCCCTCTCTCAATCTCCACTCAGCTTAAGCGGCAGCATATCGCGGAGTTCTTCACCGAACAGTGTGAGCAGTCCGAGCAGCAACCGTCGATGCCAGAGATGAACTGGAGCATAACCCGAAAGCCCACTACGGACACTGAGGTCGTCAAGTAACTGTGCAAGGCGGGCTCGTAGCGCTGGGCGGCGCTACGATTCCGGCAATTTAGAGTGGGATTTGGGGGGCTGAGCACTACGAAGCCGACGAATCGAGGTTTCGAAGACCTCGACCTTACCACTTTCCCTCTCACGCAGGGCAGCTTAGGCGTCTTAGCAAAGTGACAACAGTATGCTCGAACTATGCCAGGTTTTAGCGTGAGTGTTGAAGGTCACAGTCTTGAACTGACGTAGTTTTTGATTCTACCAAACCGTGCTTCGACGGCCCGAAAATCGCTGCGGTGATAATTGGCAATTTCGTACCGTGCACTTTCACTCAGGTCCTTTAATCTGCGGTAATCGTTCCAGATTTGATTTAAGCTACCATTCCGTTGTATTTCCGTATCTCGATGATGGTGGCTGGGAGGATGATATGGCTTAAGTGCGAGATATGCGTCTATGTAGTGGACCGCCGCATAAAACAGAAATGTGATCGCCCAATCCACATAGAATCCTTGATCGAGCTCCAGTGATCGCGCGAACTCTTCATTGTCGTGGGCGCGCTTGAGATGCGCATTTCTGTCGGGCACTATGTTCTATCGGGATTTCCGCCACCCTTGACACGAAAAGGTAACTATATCCCGCAAGGCGCGGTTCGACCTGGTGATGACATGGAAATCGAAATATACGGACTGCAGATCAGCGATGATCCTGGCTTCCTCGGAATAGATTGCATCATATTCCTCTTCGCTCGCCACATTAACAACGGTCCAAATCTGGTAAGCTTCGTCCTGGCGACTGACGAAAACATATTCAACAACGGAGAGTGCTAGTAGACGATTGGCAACATATTGGGGGAGGGTGGACGCTCCCATCTGGACCTGTTGAGCCTTAATCGCCGCGGCATCGGCGTCGACACTTTGAAACAGACTTCCTGAATCGAGACACGGACTCGCCATAAAGCAAAACTCCTATTGTAAGGTGCCGTCCCCCGTGACGGCCGCACTCGGCGGTCGCCCAAGTGGGCTGCTTACAACCCTAGTAGCGGGACTCGTAAACACGAAGTAGATTGGACTACCATCTGGAGTGAATTGGTCGTGCACTCGCATCACCGATGTAACCACAGACTTCACCTTAATAACCGAACCATCGCCTAATTGGTATTCATTGAAAAACTCCGCCTTAGGTTCGAACGATACCTCGACGACATCTATGTCCTTACCCAAAACCGTTAATTTTTTTATGGTCTCCATCGTTGACACTACTTGTTTCCACGTCTCAATCGAAAGCCCTTAAAACCTTCCGAGCGCGTGGCCTATGCCCAGATCAATTGACAGCCGCCGCGGGGGGTCCAACGGGCCCTTGCGGTCCAAAAAACAAACGAAAAGCTGCGCGGTACAGCTCTCCATTAAAAGACACTGGCACTTTTATAACCAGTAGCCTTTGGTGAACTTAAAAAAGAGCGTGGACTGTGCGAATCGGCCCTTAGAATATAATACCGTCTTTCGCTCGAGACTGGCCAGGCCACTGAAATTAAAGCAACAGTTGATATTGACACATTTTATCCACGGTCCGGTTTCGCGACGTCGCTGGTCTCAATCAGATTTGCTACTGGCGCGCCAAGCTGTGGGCCAATTTGGGCTTTTCAACCACTTTGTGGGCGAATTCAGGCAAACCAGCGGACGGCCGCGATGATTTACCTCGCCGAGATACCGGTCGGGAGTGGATTGTTGGCGATCACGCAAAAACGTCGTTTCTTGAACACGAGTCGACCCAGTCAGGGATCACCTCCGTCTCGGGACCGGTGGATAAGGGTCAATCCAGGGGCTAACCCTGCCACAGATCGTGCAGTGGCTGACGACCGACCGGCGCGGGGCCGGCGACATAGCGATCATTCGGGCACCCTGATGAGTCACGCGCCTCCGGGTCTGGCACTGCCGGTGCCGTTGCTGACGGTCCCGGTGACACTGTCGGCCCCGCTCGGTCTGTTGGTAGCGTCGGCTGGCCTCACGGCCTTGCGCCCGGCGGGCGGTCTTCCGGCAGGTCGGGCTACAGTAGCGCTGCCCACGGTCGCAGCTTACACAGACGGTGAATGAGGAACGACACTCTGGGGACCTGCAGATCCTCAGCCGAAACACGGGGTCCGCTTGGGTCGCGACTATCACCCCCACATTATGGCCCAACGGGCAGTCCTGATGATCGGACGGATGACGGGCGCCTTCGGCGCCGATGATGTCGCTTGGTCGCGTCTGAAGTTCAGAAAACTACGTTTTCCGATGATCGCTGACAGTGGATCAACGGTGAGTAAAAACCCATTTTGTTAGGGGCGTGGCACTTTCCCAGTTCTCAAGACGCGGGTGGCGGCGCTGCCTGGGAGTGCCAAATATTTCGCCCGAGGCGGGAATTGCCTGGATTGCGATGGAGATTGCTGGCAAGCCGCGGCCTGCTTTCCGGGAAGAGTGGACTAGTGGACTGGTGTCAGAAAGTTTCTGACTTAGCGAAAATGGCATGCGATTTCGCAGTCGCGGAATGGACCCCGGGAAGCTGTCAATTCATATTTCAATTTGCCACCCAATCTTGCGCGGTAGCACTTCATTCCACCGCACGGTGACAAGTAACGGAAGGCACTTCCAACTTAGAGAAAATCGTGGGGACCCCAGCCAAAGACATGAGGAGCAGTTTACACGGCCCAAGATGATTCAGCGGAACCAGACGAACCGCAACTGTTTCAAGAAAATAAAGTTACTTTGCCGCGACTCCAGTCACAGGGCGCACACCACAGGCCAAACCAACTGATACGAAAAGACAGTGAACGCTACGCGGGTCCCAGGCTGCGTCCGCCGTGTTTCAGTTTCCGAATGGCGCTTTATAATGGACGGAGAACCGGGATGATCCGGCAAATCAGATTGGAGCATTCTGAGTCGGGGCCGGCGCATTATTTGCCGCGGGTCTTGCGTTGAGTTGGCTGACTCGCCATTCTTGAGGCGCGACCACGTCCAACGCCTACCGAAGACAGTGGAACTCCATTTGCTGCGACGGATTAGTGCGAAATTATCGCACGGTGAAATATGGTTTCGTTCTCCTCGTCTTCCTTCATCAGGTACTCTACGGGCGAGGTCGTATTGTTCGTCTTCTGGCCGTCAGGTTATAATCGAAGCTCAAATGGTGAAGCCGCGGATTTTTATCGGGTCATCCGGCGACGCGAGGAATTATGCTGCCGCGATTCATTCCTTGCTCATGCGGATGGCTGAGTGCACCGTGTGGACGGAGGGAGTGTTCGGTCTGTCCGAGTCCATCCTTCAAGAGCTGATGCACCACCTCCACGATTCTGACTTTGGAGTTTTTGTATTCGCCCCGGATGACACCGCGGAGATTAAGGGCGAGTTTCTTACTGTCCCCCGAGACAATGTCGTCTATGAGGCCGGTCTATTCAGTGGGTACCTAACGCCGCAACGATGCTTCGTTGTCATTCCGCTGGAAAGAAAAGTGCACCTGCCCACCGACCTTCTCGGCATGACGGTCGGCTTCTACGAAGACCAACGGCGGGACAGGAAATTCAAGAGCGCCGTCGCTAGCTTCTGTTCCGACGTGGAAGATCAGATCAAACGGCAAGGCCTCTTTGACGGTCACTTCGAGCCTCGCCTCCGAGAACTCGCCCTGCAATTCGAGTGCTGCGACTTCATCCCCGACGGCGCCGACCCCACCGACCCTTCCAAAGAACGCATTGCCAAGAAAAGGGAAGTGGGCAAGGAGATTACCACCTACTGCCACGATCATGTCGTCAACAAACACCGTCTGCTCGGAATGCAACGGCACGGGTACGCCTACGTGCTCTTGGCAGCAATCATCGAGCGTCCCGAAGATGGCGACGACGACATCCTCAAACAGATCGAGTCCAAAGCCCTTCCGCCCGTCTTCACGCAATTCAAGGTCGTGGAAACCATCGAGGCATTAAACAGAGCAAAGCTCATTCGCAAAGCCCAAGGAGAAGAACTCAAAAAGTGGGCCATGGCACTCCCCGGCCTCACAACCGACCTTAAGACACGCATCGAAAGAGCAATCACATAACCCCCTCGCGGAACATCTTTCGCGCCTTCTCGACACGACGCGTCCGAGTCGCTCGCATGACCAGAATAAACTAATAGGTGTTTCAGCTGATGGCGCAAGCGCACTAAAGTACTGGATTTGGGTGACAGACAGGCATCCGAATATGGCGCGGGCGCGAGGAAGCTGCAGAATTCAACGGACCCAGCCAGCCGTCGCTCAGATGTTCGCCTTACCCTCTAACCTCTAACTGCGTGCCCCGCGTCCGACTCCGGTGGAACTCCAACAGGTGCAAGCCGCCAGCACTCGCCAGCAGGGCTGCGAACTCCCTCCAGAGCTCGGCTCTTGGAAACCCCACGTGGCCGTGGGTGCTATCGTTATGTCCGGTACTGAAATCTGCATCGTGCCGCAGAGTCAATCGCTTGGAGCCTTGGAGCAATCACTTGCTCCGATCGTCGTGCCTCAGAAGATTTGGTTTCCGAGTTCAATTTAGGTATGAGGCGCAGGAATGGGAGCGCTGAAACGTGCAGATCCATGCGCCAGGCCAGATTATTGACAAACTCTTTCGCATGGGGCCAGCAATTGAAGAATTGAAGAATTGAAGATAGTATTCCGTCCTTGAACGCCGCGATAGATTCAGCGGGAATGACCTTGAAGTTCATAATCCAAGTCGAAAAGTCGAAAGCCCATTCTATATGGCAGCCAGATTCCAAAGTTTACCTGCCTCGCTTCCTTGTCGCATCTCCGGATCGCGCACACTGTTGTGTCTAGCCTAGACCGATTGGCACGATATATAACACAGGCGCCACTAACGCTGATCGTTCGACAAGCCGTCTTCTACTTTTCTTCTCCACGAACCCGCGACCGCCACAGGTCCATCCGCTTGAGCGCGATGTCCAAAATCCGCCAACGTCCACGAATGTTTGACCCAGCCGTCTCATTTTCTCAACCAGAGACAATGATCCCTGTCGGCCAGGATTTCTCCCCAGTCAAACCGCTGGACGGCCGACGCGACGATTGCTGCTCAGCTGCTCAGAACCGCTCGACCATCTGCGGGCTCGCTAGGGCCGCAGTCACCCTTACCACGCCAAAAAAACGCAGTCGATGAAGGACATTTTAAAATTTTTGGCCCCTCATGGCTACAAAATACGCCTTTATATCGTACGAGAGAACTCGCAGATTTTCGCGAGTTTGCGGATTGCAATACATGCTGCCGTTCTTAGAGCCGGAATCTGAACCCACAGATTTTGAACACGAACGTGACCGCGAGCTTACCTGGATCGCTCAGTCGCGGATGCATCGGAATGCCGTCACCGGCCAGAAAGCCTACGACGATTCGGTCGGTTTGGCACTCTCCGGCGGCGGAATTCGCAGCGCGACGGTATCCGTGGGGGCACTTCAAGAACTGGCCAAACTTCGCGTCCTTCATATCTTTGACTACATCTCTTCAGTCTCAGGTGGTGGCTACGCTTCAGCATGGCTCTTAGCCTGGGCACGTCGTCCGTCGACCGGCATCTTAACCGTCCAAGAGTGCTTGAGCCAAAAGGCCAAACCTGTCCCAGAGCTCGAACATCTGCGCAAAATGTCCAACTATCTGACCCCAAATCTTGATCTTCTAGCGGCGGACCGCTGGACATTCGTCGCAACTTTGCTGTTGAATCTGAGCGTTAACTCGATGTCTGTCGGCGGTTTGATACTCTCCTTCTTGTACATTCCGCTAGTCGGCTATGCTCTTGTCAAAAAGATTAGTGATAGGGACTTGATTGGATGGACCCTGATTGTGTGCCTTGGGATGATGATCGTGGCCCTGTTCTTCGAATGGCTACATTTGAGTGCCAACCCAGCACATCCCAAAACGCATGAAAAAATAATCAGTCAGCGGGAGTCTCACTACCTCGGGCTCGCTGCTCATTGTTTCAGCGGCATACTCGTCGTTTTTTTTCTCAAAACGTGGATCGCGCACGATGGCCCCGATGAAGTCCGCCGGTTTTTGTTGGTGACCGTATCCCGAGCTGGTCTCAGCCATGCCGCTCACGAGTTAAAGGATTACTTTGTACCGATTGTGATCTCGACTACCCTCCTGGTCATTGGAGTGCTCTACTACTCACGCGGGCTGATGCAACTGCTACGACGCATCGACAGGAGATTCTGGCCGTTCAGATGGCTCCTCGTTTTTCTCGGCAGCACCATCTCGATAGGTGCGGCCTTATTGCTCGTCGTGCCTGCCACCCTACGAAATATAGCTGGCGTGGGCCTGGGTACGACCGTCGATCCTCCGTCCCAGCTTGTACTCTATATTTTTGCCCCACTTGCAGCTCTGCTATGGTGGGCAGTGGTCCTGGCGGGCCTATTGGCGGTCTCAATCTCTCGCAATTGGGCAGATCGCGCCCACGAATTCGTGACGTGGCTTCTGGGGCGTTGGCTTCTGACGGGTATTGTGGTTTGCACTCTTTCCCTATTCGCGATGCTTTCGCCGATGCTTATTCCCATATACGGTTCTCAACTGCTGTTCGTGCTCGTTTTAGCCGTATTGGCACTGATAGTCGGCGGCGTGGGCGCAAGAAGGTCACGCTCTGGTGAGGCCCGTCGTCCGTTTCGACACCTCATCAAGGGTGCAGGTATTATACTCGGAGCTTTGCTGGTCACCTGCATTTCGTACTTGAACATCCAATTCTTTGCTAATGAATCTCTGAAGAGTTCTGAATCTTACCTCATACGGCTAGAGGCTAATATTGACGACCGTATGGGGCCCTACTGGGCGACGATAGTGGTTCTCACATTTCTGGGCTCAGCGGTGATCGGTAGTAATCGTTTCTCTCTCAATTCCTTTTATCGGAAACAACTGATCCGCTGTTATATCAATGCAAGTGACCCAGATCCTGAGAGTCTCAAACAAAAGGGCGGCGAGGAGCGAGATATGGGTTTGGCCTCATTCGAATCGCCCGGCCCCCACGCCTTTCCGGTGTACTGCGCATCATTGAACATAATGTCCGCAACCCATCTTGCGTGGCAGCAGCGGAAGGCCTGTTCTTTTGTCTTTACCCCGCTGGCCTGCGGATTCACTGCCTTAAACGGACTCCCGGCGTATGCCGAGACGAAGCAGTTTGCATTCGACGGAGGTATTGGACTTGGCCGAGCAATCGCCATCTCCGGTGCCGCAATAAGCTCAAATATGGGCTTTCACTCATCGCGGACTTCATCGTTCCTCTTCACCGTTCTTAATCTGAGGCTCGGCTGGTGGCTCCCAAACCCAGCTCGCCATACGGGAATTTGGGCCGTTACACGAAACCACGTGGTCATGCTCGCCAAGGAATTGTTCGGCCTAACGAACGAGCTCAGCGATGAAATTTACGTGTCCGACGGGGGGCACTTCGAGAACACGGCAATTTACGAACTTGTTCAACGCCGATGCCGAACCATCATTGCGATTGATGCTGGCGAAGATCCCCGTCTGACATGCCACGATCTGGCGAATGCCGTGCTTAAGTGCCGAATAGACTTTCGGGTGGAAGTCGACTTCGAAAAGGTATTCACCCCCGGAGTGATCTGTGCGCCCAGGAACATTTATGCGCTGGCGCGCGTCCGTTATTTTGAGGCTGGCCAAGGACCAGATGGTGTGTTACTGTACATCAAAGCGTGCAAACCCAAGAAAATGCCGCTAGATGTGGTCGCCTATGCAGATCGACATGACAGCTTTCCGCATCAACCGACCGACAACCAGTGGTTTACGGAGTCCCAATTCGAAAGCTATCGCGCATTGGGCGAAGCTCTTATGCAGCAGGTATTCACAGACCTTGCAGCGGACCCAAGCCCGCTGGCAAGACAGATTCTTGAGCGGCTTCACTCAGCCGCCTCAAGTGGAGTAAAGTGCGATGCCGACAAAGCAGCAAGCCTTTAAACATCTGCGAGATGCGCAAACTTCAACTCCTAGCGTTTCATCAGCCAAAGTTTTAACGCCGATGCGTCTCGTTCGGTGGGTTTTGCTATGCCTGATCAGTGCTGTAGTCTTCACTACAGTCAGGAGCTCATCCGTCCGGCTATCCGTAGTGGCCGTAGCGATTTTCGCATTACTCCGCTTGATCGATGATCTCGGGAGATCCGTCAATCAACGCGGCGCTATGGGCCATTCGCCTGCACGACAACATCGACGACGGAACGTCGCATAGAATGTTTTACGATTGCAATTGGTAATAGATCTTAAGCACCGGCCCTCCGCCAGTGAAGTAGCGCCAATGTTCCGTCCCCGGTGGTCCACAACCAAGAGCGCGGTTCCGGGTCCCTACTGCATTGTCGACCCTACGGAAGTTGATCGTCTGCCTCCGGGTATTTCCATTTGTTCATTCAGATTGAATCCGCCTTTCTCTTTCAAACAGTCACCTTTTTTCGTTTTCCGCTTACCATCGGCTTCTCGATGCATCCAACAACGGCCGAAGGTTCATCCACTTCTTAAACATTTTTCCCGGGAATTTCAAATCCACTCAGTTTTTCATTATATCTAAGCTCCGCCTCTTGGACCCAACCGGAAAGTTTTTTGTTGCGGTCATCTGCAATTCTGCAATGGTGGCTCTCGTTGCAATTCGCCAGCCTGATAGCGCATGCGCGTCCTCTGGAGAAGTTCCATTCATTTTCAGATCCTTGGACCGAGTCATGCGCGCCAGCGTTAGCAAGGGCGGCTCAGTCCGCCCGCTAGGCGATAGCCGCGAGCATTTTTGAAGCCGCCTTCGGCGGCACCATTTTGCGCGGGCGCCATTGGCCCGCGCGGTTTGTTCGTGTGCGAGTTCCCGCCGCCTGCCCGCGATAGCGGAAGTAGCGCAGGCTCCCCTGCCGACAGGGTCGAAGGGCCAATCGGCCCGCAGACCCCGCAGCGACCGACGTGATAACGGCGGCGGATTCGGCGATAGTCCGATATCCGAGCGGAGCCGCCCGGTAGCGGTGAGCGAAGACGGTGGCGGCAGGGGAGCCTGCGCTAGCAGGCGGCGGGAACAAGTTTATTTTTAAGGCGATAGCCGCCTCTTCCGGTAGATTGCTAAATCTACCAGTCAGTCTACTGCGTTAGCAGGACACAGCCAGTAAGAAATCGGTTTGTGAAACAGTAGTCTTGATGTTTCACATTATGGCGGCGTTGACCGATAGGTCTCAGGTTGTAGTTCCCTCTTTGTTTATACCGGTCGCGGAATTTAAAAAGTCGTTCTCGTTCAAATCGACGAAAACGACTCTTGCGATCCAGTTGCAGCGGCCTGCCAGGCTTCAAAAATTGTGGCGTAGTGGAGAGTCCTGAGCCAGTTCGACCAAGACAGCGTCAGCAAATTTTAAGGCGCTGCAAAACGCAAAATTTGGACGACCGGCACAGGCAGCTCTAAGGCCAGCAGCGGCAAGAGCTCCATGGCCTCGGTTTCGAGCTGGCGGACCACCCGACTTCGTACCAAGTCTGCCTCGATCTTCGATCCCGCTTGCGACTGGGTGGCAAGGAACGGGATTTCACGGAACAACTCCTCCCTGCAAGCGGCAAATCGAGCGGCGTATTGATCTTCGGTCAGGATCGACAGGCGAGCCTCCCCCCGGCTGGGCACTCTTGCCACTTCGGCGGGCTTCCTGGCGGGTGGTGCTGGCGTTGCCCTGGCCTCCGTGTCCGAGCGACTCTTGGTCTCAAAGTCAGCCGCTCCCCGAGATGCATATGACAAGATGGCACCGAAGTGCTGGATTTTGAAATTGGTTTCAGTGGCCTTGCCGGCTGCGTACTCAACGATGTGTTTAGTCTTCTCCAAGCCGTGCTGGCTGATTAGAGCCAGCGCTTGCCCCAGTTCCTTGGACAGCACCTCATGCTCCGCGAGGCCATGCACCAACCGATGGAAGAGTCCCACGACTTCCTCAGCCTGCGACGTCGCGGGATCTTTGCTTTTGGCGTAATGGTTGACTACGACCGAGGAAGCCGTCACCACACCTCCATCATCAAGCAGTTGCTCTGCGGCCGGTGCGGGTACTTTCCGAAATACGGTTTTGTAATCTCGTCCGTCCACGGTCTTCGCAATCTTGGCCACCTTGAGTACACCGGTGGACAAGCGCACACCCTCAAGTTCGGCGAGCGCTTTCTTGAGTGCGCGATACCGCTCGTACTGCCGGTTATATTCCGCGTTGGTCAGCCCCAGGTCAGCGAACAACTCTTTGCTGCGACGCTCGTAACTGTCCTTGCGCGCCAGCATGAGGTCGATATGTGGATAAAGCAAGACCGCGATGTCGCTCTTCAGGTCCACCATGACGGACAAGAGCAGCGGCTTGGTAAAATTGGCGAGCAAGTTTCGCACGATGCGGTCATCGGGCTGGAAGTATCCCACTGCTCGATTGACGGAGCCGTCGACTTCCCGCTCCACGATCTTCAGATCCGAGAGAATGGTAAACGGCGTGCGCTCGCGCAGTACCGTTTTACCCTCATCCGTTTTCTGGTAATACGAATTAATCCACTCGATCGGCACCGTCCGCAGCTTCCGCAGCGACTTCACGATTGCGTCACGTACATTGCTGCCCCAACTTTTTTTGAGGATGCGCGCGAGCAGGCGGTCCGAAAAAAACACCGGCCGATCGGATGGCTTACCACTCTCTTCCCAGACTTCGATCAGGGCGCCGTACATCTTCCGTTCCTCGGTGGTCAGCGTACCCAGGTGCGTGTAGCCGATTTCCACCCGCGAGACCACTCGGCTGGCGTCGGCCTCGGTAATTTCCCGCTCGAGGATTCGCAGCGTCTTCTCGTTCTTGGAGCGCGAGGGCTGCCAAATGCCCGGCCATTTTTCTAGATTCAAGTCGGCTCGAATTTTTCCAGCCATGGCAATATTCGCTCTATCGACCCGTACCGGCTTCGTGATTTCCTGCCGGTTGTCACTTTGTTTGGTTGTCGGCTGTTCGCTGACGTTACTCATGATGTGAAACGATTAACTGGTAAAACCCTCCAATGGTTACGCTTGTTCTCTTACTTTCTCAAACACACGTTTCGATCCCTTGGTTCCCTGCTGTCTTGCACCGTGTGTATATATGTATTTAAAACAGTTTTCCGGCTTTTATTTTCTGCACGCGATAGTACAAATCATCAATAGGCATGCGGGTTCTTGATTTTCGGAGCGTATCTCTAGCACCAGTGCCAGCGTATCATCAGCACCAGCAGAGCGTATCTCTAGCACCAGTGCCAGCGTATCATCAGCACCAGCAGAGCGTATCTCTAGCACCGGCAGCAACAAGGTTGATGTGAGGGGTTACGGCGGCTTGACGTATCATCAGCACCACGGTTCCACAGCAGGCGCGCACCTGACAATTCACCCCGCTGCGAGATCCTGAGCGACGAACTGTAAGGAATCCGCTGCGCTTCAAACCGACCAGGCCCCGGAGGGCGAGAGATGCATAAGGCCGGAGACAATCTTTCAGGTGACAATGGTGTAAACGAAAACCTCATTTGATGATTTGTATTTCAGGCAGAACTGAAGTGACTTGGCACTGGTAGCATACCAGATGGCGCGTTTTCTGAGTAGGGACTTTGTCCCCAGGGCAACAATTGAAGAAGGAGTAAAAAGCTGGCCCCGCAGAAATCTCCGTGGCTGACTGCGTGGCAGAAAGGAAGCTGCACCCAGCTCCCATCGCAATAGCCGGATGCTCTACGGTTTTACCTGACGTCCTCCTTTCTGCCGAAGAGCGTCAGTTAGCGATGGGGAAGATTTGCTGGGGCCAGGTAAGTATATTGTATCACGCGCTCGGGTACTGACTTGTTGGTATTCTCAAATTGACCTATACTACCTCCACAAAAAAAGGAGGCTTCAGTTATGGAACGGTCGTGGGTGGATTTTGCTGCCATCAAACAGACCATCAGCATCACACAAGTTTTGGACCACTACCAGATCAAGCTCAGACGCAGTGGCAGGGAGCTGCGGGGCAGCTGCCCGCTTCACCACGGCGAGGGCGGTAACTCATTCCACGCCAATATCGACAAGAACGCGTTTCACTGTTTTTCGTGCGGCGCGAAAGGTAACATCCTGGAACTGACTGCTGCGCTGGAGCAGTGCAGCCTGCGCGAGGCCGCCCTCAAACTCCAGGACTGGTTTTCGGCCCACAGTTCCACTACCAACCGACAGCCATCGAACCGATCAGGGGTGGAAGCCAAATCTTCGGCAGAGCCCGAGACCGGACCGGGCGAGAGAGACGCGGAGAACAAACCACTGCCGTTTTCGCTAAAAGGAATCGACCATCGTCACCCATACCTGCGGGAGCGCGGCATCGAGTTTGAGACGGCAGAATACTTCGGCGTCGGCCTGTTTTCTGGACGGGGGAGTATGCAGGGCCGAATCGTCATACCGATCGAGAACGAAGCCGGCCAACTGGTAGCCTACGCCGGCAGAGCCATTGATGGGTCCGAACCCAAGTACAAACTTCCCACGGGCTTTTATAAAAACCAGGTGCTGTTCAATTTGCCGCGCGCACGCGAGGAAGCCGGCGGGGGACGCGTCGTCCTGGTCGAGGGCTTCTTTGACTGCATGAAGGTCACCCAGGCTGAACAGCCTTGCGTCGCGCTCATGGGTTGCTCGTTGTCCGAACCACAGCAGGCCCAACTGATTCGCTATTTCCCGCACGTCATCGTCATGCTCGATGGGGACGAGGCGGGGCGCAATGCCGCGGGCGGCATTGCCGCGCGATTGGCGCGCCACCTGTGGGTGCGCATCGCCGAAGTGCCCAAGGGTCGCCAGCCCGATGAGCTGTCCAACCACGAACTCCAGACCCTGCTCAAGTGACCCGTTGACTTCACTGCCATAACCAGAGGCGATCGCATACTCGTGGTGCGACCGCCTTTTTTGTGCGAACAAAAAGAAAAGAGGGCAAGGTTGATCTTGCCCTCAGCAGCCGTCAGCGGCTGTGGCGCGCGGGCGCGTGATGCATCTGCGCCTCTCGCGCCTCGCGGCGCACCCACCCCGCACCGGCTTTGCAGCCGTTGTGATAGCTTTCCAGAACCTTCTCCCGGATAGCTTTCCGGATCCGCTGGCTCAGGTCGTTGCCTGCGACGAAACCGTCCTCGGCCAGCACCTCGATGATGACCTGGTTTGTCCAGGCGTCGAGCTCGGCCATGTATGATTGTTTCTGTTCTGACATATACTTGTCCCTTTCGGCAAGCCTAATGCTTTGGCAGTGGGCAGCTTGCCTTGCTCGCTGCGCTGAGCAGGGGAGCGGCCAGGCACCCGGATCTGTCAAGACTTCGCTTCCCGCTTACGCGCCGCAGCGGTTCCTCGGCGTGCCGCGGCGCATCCCTCGCGGGGCCTTGATAGGTCCCGGGTGGCCGCTACAATGGGAAGGCCGTGAGCAAGGACTCTGCTGCCCGAAATAAAAACAGCCACCATTTTCGGGCGGCTGCTCCGGGTGGTGGCTGATCAATTCGCGCCTGCTGGCTCCGGTCGCTTCAGGCGTGCGTGAGCTTGAGTTTGGCAATCTCCTTTTCGAGATTCTTCATCCGCTCCGCGAGCTGCTGCACATCTTTCATCGTCGCGACATCGTCCTCGCTGGTCCGCGTCGCTAAACGATCAATCTTGGTTTCGATGCTGGAGAGTTGGCGCTTAAGGGGAGCAATCTCATCCGCGAACTCGCTCCGGACAAGATCGACGTCGGCCTTGCTGGCCACCAAGGCAATTTTTTGATCGAGCAGCTGCTCGATCTGCTGCAAAGTAATTTCAGACATACGAGTTTGGTTAAGGATTGGTGTGCTGGAATTCTAGCCACAACCGCTCGAGCCGTCAAGTACCTAGCAGGTTGCGGAAAAAACGGCCACAGCGGCAGTCATTTCAGGAATTCCGCGATGCAGGAGGGGCAAAGAGGTGGGAGGGATAAGATATTCTCTTCGATCGGGCGCCAGACTGTCTTAATACGCTGACCGTCGGCTTCGACTAGCTCGGGGCATTCTCCACGACTCAGACCTGCATCGTCGAATGAGCTTGCCAGAAACAGCCAAGCGCGCTCCCGAACCTCACGACCATTCCAGAACCACACGTGATCGACCGTTCCGAGTTCCAGAATGGCCGTCAGTGTGATGCCAAGTTCTTCGCGCAGTTCGCGGCGGAGAGCCTGCTCGGGTGTTTCACCTTCTTCAATACCACCTCCGGGGGGCCGGTGCAGGACAAGGTTGGTTTGCGGATCTTGGATTTCCGCGACTAGGAACGCATTGCCGTGCTGGATGAGGCACAAGGCAGCTTGTCTGGTTTCGATTTCCACGTTTCGCCTGGTTCAGATTCATATTACGATTGGGCGGGTAGAAACCAGGTTACTGTCCCCACGTTTTATTCGTCTATTCTGCATGCGCGGCCACGATCATCAGCAGGCGGACATGTATAGCTACTTATCGCCGGAACAGCGGGTTCGGGAGGACCATCCGCTCCGCAAGATTCGCGCGATGGCCGACCAGGCATTGCAGAACCTGTCGGAGCGGTTCGATGGCATGTACGCCAAGACGGGTCGGCCGTCGATCCCGCCAGAGAAACTGCTGCGGGCGCAACTGATTCAGATGCGTACTCGGTGCGCAGCGAGCGTCTGCTGATGGAAGAGATTGACTACAGCATCTTGTTCCGGTGGTTCGTCGGCATGAACCTGGACGAGCCGGTGTGGGATGTGACCGTCTTTACCAAGAATCCTGACCGGCTATTGGAAGGCGATGTGGCGCGCGAGTTCTTGGCCGAGGTGGTGCGGATGCGGAATCTGCTGGCGCCGGCGGTCGGTGCAGTATGAGCCTAGGGAGACGTGTGCCCGCGCGCGGCGAAAGCAGGCACAACGAGCCGCAGTTACAAGCAGTTACTCTCTTTACCCGCACGTCAGCGCGCCGCTCCAACTGATGCGGCATAATGCGGGTTGCAGATTTCGCTCGAAATCGGCGTTTTTCCGCAGCCTGCTAGACTAGACATGTCAAAAGATCTCAGTCAGCACATTGAGGGACGCTGGAGAATGCGGGCGCTACCTGCGCCCGAGCGGCCCCGGGACGGTCACCGTGCTGCTCGGCGGGGAGTTCTCCATGTCGGCCAACGCCAACATCGTCCGATCCGGCAGCGCCCAAATACGCTCAAACACAGCCTCGGGCTCACTGAGGTACCGCTTGCTGCCCGGGCTGGAGCCATTGGCGTGCTCGGGAAAATCGGTAAAGAGGGGAGAGATGGTCAACCAAAATAACCCCGCACGATTGTTCGGACCAGCTACCAGCGGATGGTGTACCAGTTCCATCAACCTCTTGGCGCGTGCCTCGTCAGTGGTCTCAATGAGGACGGCCCGAACGGGATGGACGCCGAATGCTGTCTTGTGCCGCTGCTGCCGTTTGATGAAATGGTAGTAGGCCCGAAACTTCCGGAGCATATCGGTGGCTACCATGGTGCCGCGATCAGCCTCATAGACGAAATGCGCGCACTGCTCGCCGGCGAGACGGTTTCCAAATCGCAGCGTAAACAATGCGTCCGGTTCGACCGGCAACCGCACCACCTCGCCAGTCTCCTGCCATAAGTAGTCGTTCCCTCGGCGGCTGCTGATGACACGCGGCACATCTACTTTGTGTCCACCGACGCTGCTGCCTTGCCGGAATGTCACCAATTCCGCGCCGCTATTCGGACGTTTGCACGCCTGCTCCAGCATGAAGTGGAACCGCGAGATCATAAGGCTATGTTGGAGAAACCCCAGCTGCATATGCTGCCCGCTGAGGGTGGCGCCCGCATAGTCCTTTTCGCGATTGTGTTTGATCTCCTGAATCATCAGGGGGTGAATATCCAGAAGCCGTCGGGTGGCCAGCAGATCAAGCGCGCGGCGGTTATCGAAGTAGTAGTGGAATTCACTATGCGTGCGAATCCCCGGAAACGCAAATCGGCTGACCAATCCCTGTTCCCACAGATACCGAAGCCGCCGCTGGGTGACGTCTTCGTTGCCGCCGACCACGCGCACCAATTCCGAGGTCGCGATGAACCGATAGCGGAGCACCGCCTGGAGAATTTCCAGATCCCGATCAGTGACCATGCTCCGTCGAGGAATCGCTGGCCGTGTGAATTTTGAAAAACGAGCGTGGGACATAGTGAGCGCCGTATCTTAGGAATGACGAAGTGCAACCGATGTTCTGATTTTTCACGCAGCTTTTGGAGCGGCCTTACCGTATCAGAACCGTATCAAAACCTATCCCAATAATTCCGTTGAGGTAGTTCGCTGAGCGAAAGCAGACTCCCCAAGTTGTTGAAAAGCCAGAAGAAAGGATAGAACTGAGGGAACCGTGAGAAGCGCGTAATATGCTTCACACGCAGGAGGTCACAGGTTCGAGTCCTGTCGCGCCCACCATAATTTTCAATAACTTAGATGTAGTTGGGCGGCAAACAGCCCACCCAACTGCCCACCCAGTTCCCGAGTTGCTACCGGATTTCTTCACTCCTATGATGTCGCGCAGCCCGGATTCGACCGCGTAACGCTGTACCTTCGGCTGGGCCAGCATCAGGCGCCCCCCTTGATGCTCCGCCGTCGGGCTAGACCGGCGCTGGCCTGAAGGTCCTCGCGTGAAACATTGACGTGGATTCGCCAAGTGTGGTCAGTGCCGAGCGGATTGCTGACCGCCGACGCGGGACCGAAATCCGTACGCCGCGCATGTCGCGTCATCCGCAGCAGGCGCTCCCGTTCGTTGGGGGGGACCTCGGCGTCTGCGTGATCGGACAGCCAGCCGAAGCGCTGCATCAGGCTTTTGGCGCCGATCTGCTCAAGGTAAGCAAGCGCTTTCGCCCAATCCAACCGACGGCATGCCGAGGCGAAAATATACGCCGCCTCTCCCTCCCCGCCACAAAGCTCCGGACGGTCGATGCAGTCAATCGCGGTCTTCTCGCGGTCTGACATCATGACCCGATACCCGAGCGCGTCGACTGGCGTAAATCCGAAGAATTTCCGGGGTGCCGGATTGACAATCCGTACCTCCGCCTCGCCAACACGCCGGTCGCGCAGGCGCTGCGGAGTCACGAGCCAGATGACGTTGCGATGCTGTGTCGTCAACCCGTAGTGGCTTGCCGCCGATCCAAAGCCGATGTAATAAGGATCAGCGATGCGGCTTGCGAGCGCCAAAAGGTTGCTGTCGCCCACCGCCTCGGGCCCCTGATCTGGCGGAATGAGCAGATACTTGCCCCAGCTTGCCCGTGCCAACCACCCTTTCTGCCGCAGGGAATGAATAACATGGTCCGCCGCTTTTGCAGTCACGCCGAGGATCGATATCACCTCGGCACGATCGAACTCTCGGCGCCCCTGTTCCGTGAGGGACAGGACCACCCGGCTTTCCTGCGAAGATAACGATCTGATCCCAAAGTCCATTTGA
>Ga0070734_10001857_pt1 | contig 28471 bp, 27 predicted proteins | sample Coa_R1_8_FD_66444 | JGI IMG/M metagenome (GOLD analysis project Ga0070734, IMG submission 66444) | Surface soil microbial communities from Centralia Pennsylvania, which are recovering from an underground coalmine fire - Coalmine... | ecosystem: Environmental > Terrestrial > Soil > Unclassified ... | reverse complement strand
TTGGCCTGCGCCTGTTGCAGATTGGACCGGTCCTGCTGCTCATGCTGGACCGTGTCGGCTCCCCTCTTGACCAGATCCTCCGCGCGCGTTTCCTCCTGCTGCGCAAACAGCTCCGCCGCCTGGGTCTGGTCGAGCTGGGCCTTCGCTTGATCGATCTGCTGGCGCTGGCTGTCTATCTGGGCCTGGACATTGTCGATGTTGGCCTGCGCGACCGCGACCTGCGCTTGCGCCTGATCGACAGCGACCTTGTAGTCGCGCTCGTCGATGCGAGCCAGCACATCACCGGCATTGACATGCTGATTGTCGGTGACCGGCACGTCGACGACATAGCCGGAGACTTTCGGAGCAATCGAGAAACTGCGTGCGGCGATGAAAGCGTCGTCCGTCGATTCGTAGTTGCGAACCTCGAGCCAGTAGAGGATGCCGCCGATCACCGCGATCAGAACCAGGCAGCCGGCAACAGCCACGACCAGCCAATGTTCGCGCAACCGCTCGCGTAACGGTCGCGGCGTCCTGTCGGCGGCTTCTCGCGGTTTCTCGCCTGTTTTTCGCTCCGTCTCGGCGGGAGCCTGCTCTGCGCGGCGTTCCGGCGACCCAGGTTTTTCGGCCGAGGGCCCGCGCCTCTGGGTTTCAACATCCAATAGCTGGTATCTCGGGTTGACACATGCGTCGGTTGACGCCGGCGTCGCAAAATCGCGACGCGATGGCTAATCCCCGCGATACCGGGCTGGTTCCGAAAAATCGCACCGGATTGATGCGTGATGGACGAGCCGGGAACTGCGGCGGCACGCGGCAATCGAGTTGGCTAGGCCGCGTTCAGCCTTCTCCCAGCGGGAACGCGATTTCACAGCGAAAACCGCTCGGTTCGTAAGCGAGCGCGACTTCAGCGCCAAGGTCATACCCCAATGTGTGACGCAGCAGGACGCTGCCAAATCCCTCCCGCGTCGGTTCGACAGGCCTTCCGGTCATGCCGCTTTCCTTCCAATCGAGCACCAGCCACACCTCTCTTTCGCGCTGCTCTTTTCGCCATTGCACCTCGATGTGGCCGCGTGCAACGGTCAAGGCCCCATGCTCGATTGCATTGGTGGCAAGCTCGTGAATCGCAAGCGCTATATTCTGCGCAGCCTTGGCTTTCAATCTGGCCGGCGGTCCCTTCAGCGTGAACTGCTCGCCTTCGCGCGCGGCGCAGGCACGCAACTCCTCGAATATCAATTCGGCAAGGTCGAAACCGGCGAGTGGATCGCGGGTGGCGGCAACCTGAACCCGCGAAAAGGCGCCGATCCTTCCCTCGAGATGACTGGCGAAATCCTCGACCGTCGCGCTGGTGTCGGCGGTGCGGCGGACGATCGATCGAACCACGGCGAGCGTATTACGCACCCTGTGCTGCAATTCGGCGAGCAACGCCTGTTGATGGCTCAATGCCGATTTGAGAGCTGTGATGTCCCGTCCGATTCCACCAATGCGCTGTACTCGTCCTTCCTGATTCCGCATCGGAAAAACGTTGCTGCGGAGCCATTTGATCTGCCCGTCCTGCCGTGACTTGATGCGATATTCGAAGCTGACGCGCTCGCCTTCCCGTGCGCGCGCAATGCAGTTGAGCGCGTGCTCGCGATCTTCCGGTACGATCAGGTCGGCCCACTGCAGGAGGTCATTGAGACTCGAAGCGTCTTCGCGCCGAATGCCATAGACGGTTTCGACGGCCGGGCTGACATATTCCCACCTCAGCGTCTCCGCGTCTCTGACCCACAGCACGTCAGACGATGCTTCGGCAAATTTAACAAACCGCATTTCGCTTTCGCGGAGCAACTCCTGCATCCGCGCGACACGCGCGAGCTCCTCGTCGCTTTCGGATGCCGGGCCGCTGGTGCGGACATCGCGAGCCATGTCGTGGTTGAGCCGTTCGCCCTGCCATCCGCGCTCAACCTGCTCCCTGCCAGCGCCATCGGTCATCGACTCACTCCGCGTTAAAGAGCATGCTGGACGCTATAGTCATCTATTCGTTGGAATCGAGCTGGCGGCCTTCGTGATCTATATGCAAATAATTGGCGTTGAATAGTCCCGCGTTCATGAGCCGCTCCAGATTTGGTATCCTGAGCGACTTATCCTTAAGCCCGATGAGTTCGGCGGAGCGGAGTTCCTGCAAAGTACGATTGACATGGACCTTGGAAAGTCCCGTGGCGTCGGCGAGATCGGCTTGCGTCAGGGGAAGATCGCAGCTGTCGCCTCGCGTGAGCCCGGCAAGCCGCAATCGAAAGAAAATCTCGCATAGCAGGTGGGCCATGCGCTCGGAGGCCGTGCGCTGCCCCAGGCTCATTGTCCATTCGCGCTGGATCGCCGAATTTACCAGGCTTTCCCACCAGAACGCGGTGGCTATGCGCGGATAACCGGAGCTGATCTCATCGAAGAAGTCGCGCGACAGATCGGCGATTGCCACCGGCGTGATCGTGCCGATCGAATGGTCCATCTCGCGCAGGACGAACACGTTGAGGTCACAGATGTCGCCTGGCAAAAAGAACGAAACGATCTGTCGCCGCCCATCCTCGAGCTGCTTGTAGCGGCAGGCCCAGCCTGACAGGATCAGGTGCACGTCCTTTGGCCGGTCCCCCTCTCGCGCAATGTCGATCCGTGGGCCGAAATTCCGCACCCGCTCGGCGGCCGCTCGGGTCAGCATGGCCCGATCGGCTGGCGAAAGCCGGACAAATTGCTCAAGTTTGCGAACGATATAGCTCAATGCATCGATCCTGTGCTCTTCATCAGGTGCCCGCCGATCCCATTCAATAACCTATGTTATAGTTGACGATCGGGAAGTCCCCTTAAGTGTCGCCGGATGCCACGGCGGGACTCATGGGGCCGATAGGAAAAAGCGCGCTTTCCGGGCGCCGCGTGTTGATTGTCGAAGACGAGTATTTCCTCGCCGACGACTTAAGGCAAATTTTAGCCGAATTCGGTGTCGAGGTGCTGGGGCCGGTCGCAACCTTGGACGAAGGGCTTCACATCATCGAGTCCGACGATCAGATCGACTCCGCGGTGCTGGACGTTCAGCTGCGGGGCAACGACGTCTTCGCGATCTCCGCGGCCCTGAAGAGCCGGAAAATTCCCTTCGTGTTCACGACAGGGTTTGGCGAGGCGACGATTCCCAGGGAGTACGTGGACATCCCGCGGTTTGAAAAGCCGTTCGAGCCGAGGGCGCTGATCGTCGCTCTTGAAGCCTCGATGGGCGGTCAGCTTTCCTAAATCACCGGGAAGCGTCTTCGTGTCGCGTCAGGGTCCATTTGTACGCCTGGGAATCCGATCAATCGAGACACGAAAAATCACATTACCATCTTCGGTCCTGACGACGATCTCGCAACCCTTTCCGACAAAATCCGGTCTAGCCGTCCGCACGTCTGTCGCGAGCTTTTGCGCAATTTTCTCAGCCTGATGGTCGTCATCAAGGATGGCGCCGGTCACATCCGTCACCTCTTCGGTGTTGATCAAATCGAAATGATAACGCTGCATAAGGTGCAACGGCAGGCACGGCTCCCCGGTTCCTAAATGTCGGGACGTCAAGCTCCCAATCGCGGGGCAATCGGGGGAACGGATACTGGTCTGGCGTGTTGGCAAACGGGCAACGCAGACAGTGAACACGCGCGGCCGCGGGTATTGCCGCGGCGATCGACGGGCCGAGTGGTGACGGAGAAGCGTCTTAGTACCCAGACCAACTCTCCGTCGGGAGGCCGCCGGACCGGCGGCCTCTTTTGTTTTCCGCAAAAAAAGCCCCGGCGCAGTTTTGCGGGGGGACCTTGACCGGAGTTTGCATCCGCCCTCCGGGCGAAGAGGGCCATTGCGCTTTAGGTGATCGGCACACCGTAATAATCGTCGAGTGCCCGCTTGCGGGCAGCATCGGCCCAATTCCAGTCTGTCTCGTCGCGGTATTTCGGCGCGCCACGAAGCTGGCTCTCGGTGACGCCGGTGCGATAGCCACCGAGGCGGGTATCATATTTCAGCGATTGCCATGGCAAGGGATAGTGATCGCTGCCCAGACCCAGGAATCCTCCGAAGCCCAGCACCGCGTAGGACACCTTGCCGCTGATCTTGTCGATCATGACCCGTTCGATCGCGCCGATCTTGCGATCGTCGGCACCATAGACCGCGGTACCCTCGACCTTGTCGCTCCCGATCAGGTTGCCGAATTCCTTCTGGTCCATCGCCCTTCGCTCCATTGCCATCTTGATCCTCCGTCAGACGATAAGCTGGAAGCTGGCAAACACCGCTCGCAATCGATGGTTCCCGCCATCTCTAACGGCCTCGCGTCCCTCAAAGTTAGGAACCGCCCGGGCCCCCAGCGAGTTCGCAGATCTGAGGAGTAGTCATGCCCGCACCTTTCACCGAGGAAGCCCCAAGCCTTCTGGCAGAAGGCGCAATCCAGATCGCGCTGAACTATCTCGAACGCTCCGGGGAGATCGACGACTATACGGAGACCTGCGAATTTCTGATCGCCAAGGTCGCCTTCATGATCAAGCATGGACAGCGCAACAGGCTTCTGTTGGCCAATCGGGCCATCACGGCGTTTGAACGGTATCGCCTGGCCCGCACAATCGAACTATCTCTTGCCTCCGGCTAAGCTTGCTAGTGGTGTTCCCCCGAGAGAGGATGCGAATGTTGGCATCCACCAGTAGCGATCATCCGGCCGGAAATCGCCGTCATCGTCGGGCGCTATTGCGCGAGCCCATCTTTTCCTCATTGGTAAGCTTGGGATCACGGGTCGCCTCCCGGGAAACCGATTTCTTCGGGCTCGATCGGTGCGCAGTCTGTGCCCGCTCTTTGTCGATCGGTTGCTCTTCCGCGTTTTGATGTCTTGTGATGCCTTGGCTTGAGCGATCTTGGCTTGAGCGGTCTTCGCTTGAACGATCTTGGCTTGAACGGTCCGCGTGATCATCGTCCGACTGCGTAGGCCGCTCGGCTTCGTGCTGTTGCTGCCTGCCCTGCTGCACGAGCACGTGGTCGCCGATCATCTGGCCGACAGTCTGCTTTGTGACTCCCTGCACTTTTTCTCTAAATTTGCTCATGAAAGCCTCCTTCCCTGCCTAACGGCGGACGATGCTTCCAGTTTCACACGAACGAGGAGATCGCCGGGGAACCTCTCGGCGGGAGGAATCAACGGCAGGAACAAGTGGGCGCCGGGCTTGTTGGAGGCGAGGCGCCGGGACGCGCCGTTACCAGATACTCATGGCCGAACATTAACGGCGGAGGCTGTTCATGATTCATCTGCCCGATTCCACCGCCAAATCCGGGTTCAATCGCCGAACTTTCATTGCGGCAACCGCCGGCACTGCACTGGCGCCTTCGGTCGTGGCGCAAGCTGCCGATGTTTCCGCCGAGCCGCAGGATGTTTCATCTCCGGTCGACACCACGCTGCGCGTGAACGGTGAAGACAAGTCCCTGACGATCGACGCGAGGACGACTGTCCTCGACGCACTGCGCGAGCATATCGGCCTCACCGGAAGCAAGAAGGGCTGCGATCACGGTCAATGCGGCGCCTGCACGGTGTTGATCGACGGCCGCCGCGTCGTTTCCTGCCTGACGCTCGCGCTCGCCGCTCAAGGCAAGGATATCCTCACCATCGAGGGGCTCGCCAGGGATGGCAAGCTGCATCCGATGCAGCAAGCCTTCGTCGATCAAGACGCATTCCAATGCGGCTATTGCACTCCGGGACAAATCATGTCGGCGATCGCCTGCGTCAAGGAAGGCCACGCCGGCACCGACGACGACATCCGCGAATACATGAGCGGCAACATCTGCCGATGCGCGGCCTATCCCAACATCGTTGCGGCCGTGAAACAGGCCGCGCCCGAAATCCTGAAAGGCTAGGCTCATGCGACCCTTTGCATATCAAAGAGCCGGCGATCCATCGTCCGCCGTCCGAGCGTTGGCGGCGAGCGCCGACAGCATTCCTCCCACCGTGGCCGCGATCCAGGCGCTTGCCGGCGGGACGACACTGATCGATCTCATGAAACTCGACGTCATGCGACCCAGCACCGTCCTCGACATCAATCCGCTCGCGGAAGGATGGTCCGAGGTCAAGCTGGACGGTGGCGACTTGCGGCTCGGCGCGCTGGCACGCATGTCGGATGTCGCCGACAACCCCGAGATCCAGCAGAATTATCCGGTGGTGGCGAGTTCGCTGAAACTTGCGGCCAGCGCGCAGCTACGAAACATGGCTACCCTTGCCGGAAATGTCCTGCAGCGGACCCGCTGCACCTATTTTCGCGACGTCAGTTACGCCGCCTGCAACAAGCGCGACCCCGGCTCCGGCTGCGCGGCGCTGGACGGCTTCAACCGCAGCCACGCCGTGCTCGGCACGTCGGAGCAGTGTATCGCGACCTATCCCGGCGACTTCGCGCAAGCGCTGATCGCACTTGACGCCACGGTCAATGTCACCGGCAGAACGGGGGACCGCACCCTCCCCTTCGCACAGCTCCACAAGCCGCCCGGCGATTCACCGCAAGTCGAAACCACACTGACGCCGGGCGATCTGATTTCGGGCTTCACGATCTCCGGAAGCTTTCCACGCTCGGTCTACCTCAAGGTGCGCGATCGGCAGTCCTACGAATTTGCGCTCGCATCGGCCGCCGTCGCGCTCGACCTGCGGAACGGCTTTGTACGCGAAGCCCGCATCGCGCTCGGCGGCGTCGCGACGGTGCCCTGGCGGGCGCGCGAGGCGGAAGCGATCCTCGGAGGCCAGCGCTTCGACGATGGGCTCGCCGAGCGCGCGGCGGATGCCGCCTTCAGCGAAGCGACGCCAAGGAAAGACAACGCTTTCAAGATCGAGCTCGGCAAGCGCGTCGTTATGCATGCGCTGCATCAAGCTGCAACCATGGAGATTTGACCATGTCGGTCGCCGCACCCGAGCCGAAGGCCAATATGGGCCAACCCGTTCCGCGCTATGATGCCGTGCCAAAGGTCACGGGCCAGGCTACCTACGCCGCGGATGTGCCGCTGTTCAACCCCGCCTATGCCTATCTGGTGACGAGCTCGATCGCCAAGGGCCGCATCGATCACTTCGACCTGGCGGAAGCCAAGGCCGTTCGCGGGGTCATCGACATTTTCACCTACGAGAATGCGGAGAAGCTGAAGGACATCGAGCTGTTCAGCAAGGGCGGTTACGCTTCCACCACGATCCAGCCGCTGAAATCTCCCGAGGTCGAACATGACGGCGAGATCGTCGCAGTTGTGGTCGCGGACAGCTTCGAGGCCGCGCGCGAAGCCGCCCATCGCGTCAAAGTGGATTACGCCCTGGGCGCCGTGACACCGACCTCCACGTTCGATTCACCGGGAACGACGTCCGCGCGAGCCCAGGGCCAGGCCGCGCTGTTCAAGGAAGATCCGTCGGTCGGCGACTTCGCGGCCGCTTTCGATCAGGCCGAGATCAAACTGACGGCGAGCTACGAGACGCCGACACAACATCACAATCCCATGGAGCTGTTTGCCACCAGCTGCGTCTGGCAGGGCGACCGCCTGACGATCTACGAGCCCAGCCAATATGTTTGGGGTTTGAAGAACGGCATCGCCGAACAGCTCGGCGTCAGTCCGGACAAGGTGCGGGTCATCAACGCTTATGTTGGCGGCGCATTCGGCTCGAAGGGCTCCGTCACGCCGCGCACTGCCATCATCGCCAGCATCGCGCGAAAGCTGAACCGTCCGGTCAAGCTGGTCGCGACCCGCGATCAAGGTTTTACCATCGCGACATACCGCGCCGAGACGCGACATGACATCCAGCTCGGCGCGACCGCCGATGGAAAATTGACGGCGCTGCGACATGAGGGCGCCGAGATCTCCTCGCGCGCGGATCCCTACGTTGTCGGCGGCACCAAGACCACAACCCGGATCTACGCCTGCCCGAACGTCACAAGCCTGGTGTCGATCGTGCGGGCCGACCGCAACACGCCTGGCTTCATGCGCTCGCCGCCGGAAGTGCCCTACATGTTTGCGCTTGAAAGCGCGATGGACGAGCTGGCGGTGAAGCTGAAGATCGATCCGATCGAGCTGCGCCGCGTCAACGACACCATGAAGGAACCGATTGGCGACAAGCCATATACCTCGCGCTCGCTGATGGCCTGTTTCGACGAAGGCGCGAAAGCCTTCGGCTGGCCCCAACGCTCGCCGGAGCCGCGCTCGATGTCGGATGGCGACTGGCTGATCGGCTATGGCTGCGCCACCACCTGCTATCCGACGCAAATGGGACCAGCCGCAGCACGGGTCCACCTGCAACGCGATGGACACGCCCGGGTCGAAATCGCCGGCCATGAGCTCGGTACCGGAGCCTACACGGTCATCGCCCAGGCGGCTGCCGAGCGGCTCGGCATTCCCTTCGAGAACGTATCGGTTGCGATCGGCGACAGCGACCTGCCGCCGGCGCCCGTGGCAGGCGGGTCCAACTCCACCGCGAGCACCTGCTCGACCGTCATGATGGTCTGCGACCGGATCCGGCAGCGGCTGTTCAAGGCGCTGATGCCGAATGAGAGCTCGGCTGATCAGGCCAGGGAAACGGTTGGCTTGGGCCAGAGCCCGGCGACCGAGGCCGCGCAGAGCAACCAGGGGCTCGATCTCGAACGGGCCTTTGATGCACTCGGCGTCAACGTCATCGAGGAGTTCGGCGAGTGGAAGCCGGACGACGCGCCGAAGGATTCCTTCGAAGCCATGTACAAGGGCCACGTGCGACTGGTCGGCGGAACAGGGCTGAAGGACAGGATCGCCTACGCTTTCGGTGCCGAGTTCGTCGAAGTCCGGGTCAACCAGCGGACCGGCGAAATCCGGGCTCCTCGGCTGTTGGGTGCATTCGCTTGCGGTCGCATCATGAATCCGCGCACCGCCCGCAGCCAGTTGATGGGCGGACTGATCTGGGGCATGTCGTCGGCGCTGTTGGAAGCGACCGAGCTCGACGCGCGCTACGCCCGCTACGTCAACGACAACCTCGCCGATTACCTCTTGCCCGTGAATGCGGATGCGCCCAGCGTCGAAGTCATCCTGCTGTCCGAGCAAGACGACCGCATCGATTCCGCCGGGATCAAGGGTCTGGGCGAGTTGGGCAATGTCGGGACCAACGCGGCCGTTTGCAATGCCATCTATCACGCGACCGGCAAGCGTATCCGGAAGCTTCCGGTCCGGATTGAACATTTGCTGGTTTGATTTCGGCAACACAAAAAGCGCTCCGATCGTGTCGGAGCGCTTCCTTGTTGATTTGCGAAATTCGCGTCTTCGTCAGCCGCGTTCAATCTAGATCCGGCCCATCAGCAGTAGAATGAGCAGGATGACGATGACAAGTCCCAATCCGCCACCACCATAGTAGCCGGTCCCATAGAACGGGCCTCCACCAATGCCGCTGAACCCTCCAAGCAGCGCAATGATCAGAATGATGAGTATGATTGTGCCGATGCCCATCTCCGTCTCCTGCTAGTGATGCCAGAACAGCGCTAGCAGGATGATAATCGGCAACGGCACGCCGAGCAGCCATAGCAATGCACCTCGTCCAAAACCCATGACGTCCTCTCCTCCAATTTTACGGCGGGACGACGCGCGACGAGGGCCAAAGTTCCGCTCGAGCAAGCGGGCTCGGGGCAGTTTTTCTCTCCTGGGTCATGGGAACGAATCCGGTCAGGCCCTCGTTTTCCCCGAACCGAAAGGATCGCACCATGGCGGTAAAGCGCGGCGACCAGATCATCGAGAGCCCACGCGAAGCGCGACAGGCCGAGCCAGGACCATCCGTGCGGAATGTGTTGGTGGCGAGCACATCCCTGATCATCGTTGCATTCATCATCATCTGGCTCGTGTTTTTCCGAACATGAAGCAAGGAGCATTATTGTCGTCCTCACGAATTCCGCGCCTCAAAGGCGCGCGAGGCTCACATCCGCCGTTTCGGATCGGCAAAGCCTTGCGGCTAACGTGCGCGATCGCGCTCGCCGCAGCTCTGGTGTCGAGCGTCTCGTCCGGACCGCTGCGCGCGCAAAACCAGACGCCCGGCACGCCACCGCTCAAAGGCGCGCCTGCACCTGACGGCAACAACAAGCCGGCCGAGTCCAAGCCCGGCGGCACGCGTCCGACGGACCCGGCACCCGAGCCCGCGAATCCCGGTCCGGAAGCCGAGAAGAAAGGCGCGAAACAAACGTTGCCGCCCGCGCCTGCGGAAAAGATCGCCCCGCCTATCAGGGAAAAGGAAAAATAGCTGACGGGCGCATGATAAAGCATGCGCTCGGGCTCGAGCGGCGAATCATGCTCAATCAAGAATCTAGAGCGCGGTGGCAGTTCATCCTAAGTACGGACGTGTTTCGCCGTGGGCCGCATGAACGCGGTCAGTACCAACTTCCTCTTCCTTGCTGCCAATTCAGCGTCCAATTCGACGGCCCCGGATTGACGGCGAATTGATTGGCTTCCGCGGGACCTCGGCGTCTGCGCCTCGCCGCGACATGCGGTTTCGACTTCGTCGCCGGCTTCTCCGTCACCTGCTTCTCCGGCGGCCTTGCTTGAGCGAGAGCATCCAGCTTCGGGTCCTGGATCGGCATCGCAGCCACGGCGGGAGATGATGGCGGCAGCCTCGCAGGCATTGCCGTGTCGAACTGGAGGCGCTGGGGCCATTTATGTTCGGATCGAATGTGGAGGATCGCGCTATCGATCGGCCCGCCATAGATCGGCATGGGCGGCGGGTCCGGCAGATTCCAAGCCGTGATAAGGAGCAACACTACCAGGACGCTGCCGACAACGAGGAAATACCGTCCGAGAGGCACGGACTGCCCTTTCAGTACCTATTGCGAGGATACAAGTACCGGCAGGGCGAGTCGGTTCCAAAAATTGTGGCACCTTATCGCGGCCACTTGCAGGTGTGGATTTCTTGAACCGCCACACTAGCGTTGCGTAACTTGCTCGCCGGACGGGGTCACGCGCCACACTGTGTTGCCGACATCGTCCGCGATCAAAAGTGCACCGGACTTGTCGATCGCCAGGCCGACCGGACGGCCGCGGGCTTCGTTATTGCCGTTCAGGAAGCCGGTCACGACGTCCTGGGCCATGCCGCTCGGGTGTCCATTGCTGAAGGGGACGAAAGTGACCTTGTACCCGTTTAGGACACTCCGGTTCCAACTGCCGTGTTCGCCGACAAAGGCACCGTTGCGATAGTTCTCCGGAAGGCTCGTGCCGGTCGAGAAAGCAAGCCCCAATGGCGCCACATGCGAGCTCAATGAGTAGTCCGGCACGATCGCCTTCGCCACGAGATCCGGCCGTTGCGGCTGCACGCGCGGATCGAGGTGCTGGCCGAAATAGCTGTAGGGCCAACCATAAAACCCGCCATCTTTTACAGAGGTCAGATAGTCGGGCACCAGATCAGGCCCCAATTCGTCGCGCTCGTTGACCACCGCCCACAACGCGCCGCTCTGCGGTTCGAACGCCAGCCCGGTCGGATTGCGCAATCCGCTGGCGAAGATGCGGAAGCGTCCAGTCGCGCGGTCGACCTCGAGAATGTCGGCGCGATTATGCTCAGCCTCCATGCCGTTCTCGGTGATGTTGCTGTTGGAGCCGACCCCGACATACAGAAGCGAGTTGTCCGGGCTTGCGACCAGGCTCTTGGTCCAGTGATGATCGATAGGACCGCCGGGCAACTTCGTCAGGACCGTGCCTGGCGCCGTGATCTTGGTATCGCCGGAGTTGTAAGGATATCTCACGATCGCATCCGTGTTGGCCACGTAGAGGTCGTTGCCGACCAGCGCCACGCCAAATGGCGAGCTGAGATGATCGAGGAAGACGCTCTGGGTTTTGGCCGCGCCGTCGGCGCCACTGGGGTCGCGCAGCAGAGTAATGCGGTTGCTTGGCCCCGTGTTGCCGCCGGAGGTCGCCCAGGATTCGATATAGTTCATGACGATGTCTTTTGGCCGCTTGGGCGATGGCGCCTGGGGGGCCTTCGACTCCACAACAAGAACGTCCCCGTTGGGGAGCACATAGAGCGAGCGCGGGTGCTGAAGACCGGTTGCCAACGCCTGTATTTTCAGCCCTTTGGCGGCGTCAGGTTTCTCGCCCTGCTTCCAGCCCACGACGCGCGCGATGTGCATCGGCGGAAACAGATATTGCTGCAAAGGAGGCAGACTTGGATTTGCGCCGATCTGAGCCCTCGGATCGCCGCTGCCGTCATTGCATCCGGTAAGACACAAGATCGCGCCACACAGCGCGATGAGGCCTGCCTTTCCGCTCGGCTGCGATATCCTCATCGGGCCACTCCGACGCCGTAACGATACACCATCGACCAACCAAGCCAGCCCGTGATGGGCAGGATCAGCACCGTGACGATCGAAAGAATGAGTCCGGTCGGTACGACCGACGTATAAGCGTCCCTGGTATGAACAAGTATATTGAAGAATGCGAGCACCAGCACCGCGAGGTTGCCGAGCAGGTGAAACCATGCCGGCGTCCGCTCGCGGATACGTCGATTGCTGAGGAAATCGATCAGGCCGGCGATGGCCGCAAGCACGCCGATAATGAAGCCTACGACCAGCAACCAGGCCGAGAAGTTGGCCCACATCATCTCTGCCGTTACCGCATAGACAATGTCCGTGATCAACGCGCCGATGAAACAGACGATCGGCACGCCGACCAGCATCGGATGGATCGGGTGTGTCGCAATCCGCGCGGTCGAGCGCAGACCTCCCGTCCGGACCAGGTCATTTGCCAAGGCCGCCTCCTTGGGTGTTGGGGTCGCGCGTAGGCACCTGCCCAACGGTCGCCCGGCGTCGGGGGTTCCTATTCGTCGCGTTGCGGCCTTGGAACTATCGGAAGAAGGGGTCTGCCGTCCGGCGATCGACACACAGAGGCAATTCAGTGCTGCATCTGCATGATCTGCTCCATCGGCATCATGTTGCGGTTCATGTTCGACATGATCCACAGCGACCCACCGATCACCAGAAACACGATCAAGAGCCCGAAGGCCAAAGCCAGCACGTTGTTGGTATTGTCCGGACCGGTCGTGATGTGAAGGAAGAACACCAGGTGCACGCCCATCTGCGCGATCGCGAGCACCGTAAGCGCCACCGGAATGCTGGGCTGCCAGACGAGGTCGGTGCCCGCGATGAAAAACGAGGTCGCGGTAAGCAGGATCGACAGTCCGAGCCCGGTCAAATAGCCGAGGAGTCGCGGCGCGATGCGAACTTCCTCTTCGTCGCCAGGCGCGACGTCATGATGACCGTGCATTTCGCCGAGTTGTTCGCTCATACCGCACTTCCCAACAGATAGACCATGGAAAAGATCGCGACCCATATGATGTCGAGCGCGTGCCAGAACAGCGCAAAGCAAAGCAGGCGCCGCTGGATATCGGCACGAAAGCCCTTGGCATAAACCTGCGCCATCATCGTCAAAAGCCAGAGGATGCCGGCCGAGACGTGCAGCCCGTGACAGCCGACAAGTGTGAAGAACGCCGACAGGAACGCACTGCGGGTCGGGCCGGCGCCGCGTGCGACCAGACTGGCGAATTCCCGGGCCTCGAGCGCCAGGAAGCAGAGACCGAGCACGCCGGTGACCGCCATCGCCGTCTGGTACCAGCGCGCGCTGCGGACATCGGCGGCAATGCTGGCAAGCCCGCAGGCGAAGCTCGACAACAGAAGAAAAGCGGTTTCCGCCGCCACGCTTCCGAGATCGAACAGCTCCGCGCCACTCGGCCCACCTGCGGTCTGGCGGTGAAGCACCGCGAACGCCGCAAAGAAGCAGGAGAACATTACGATGTCTGACAGCAGGAAGATCCAGAAGCCGAAACCGGTCACGATTCGCTTCGATGCCGGACCCTCATGACCCAACGCCGAGTCCTGAAGGCCTCGCAGATGGTGCGGATCGACATGGCCGTAGGCGAGCGACGCATCGGTCATGCCGGGATCTCCGCCTGGTTAATTGCCGCCCGTCGCTCGGCGAGGTTGGCGCGGTCGATCCGCGCCACCTCGGCCGCCGGGATGACGTATTCGTCATGATCACGCCAGGCGAAAGCAACGAAGGTCGCGAACGCGCCCACAAGGCCGACGGCGACCAACCACCAGATGTGCCAGATGAGCGCAAAGCCCATCACGGTCGCAAAGAATGCGCAGACGAAACCGGTCGGCGAGTTGCGCGGCATCTCGATGTCGCGATAGTCAGGCTCGCGAGCCTGCAAGCCCTGCTGCTTGGCTTTCGACTTGATGGTCCAATAGGCGTCCTCGCCGGCAACGTTCGGCATCACGGCAAAATTGAACGCCGGCGGCGGCGACGAGGTTGCCCATTCCAGCGAGCGGCCATCCCAGGGATCACCGGTCGCGTCGCGCAATTCGTCGCGGCGACGAATGCTGACAACGAGCTGCAGGATCTGGAAGAGAATTCCGATCGTGAGCAGAATGGTGCCGACCCCTGCCGCGATCATCCACGGCCGCCATTCCGCGACGTCGTAATGCTGCAAGCGCCGGGTCATGCCAAGCATGCCCGCGGCATAGAGGGGAATGAAGGTCACGTAGAAGCCGGTCAAGGTGAACCAGAACGCCGTCTTGCCGAGCCCGTCATGCAGGCGGAAGCCGAATGCCTTCGGAAACCAGTAGGTATAACCGGCGAAGGCGCCAAACAGTGTCGCGCCGATGATGACGTTGTGAAAATGCGCGACCAGGAACAGGCTGTTGTGCAGCAGGAAGTCTGCCGGCGGCACCGCAACCAGGACGCCCGTCAATCCGCCGATGACGAAAGTCACCATGAAGCCGACCGCCCACATCATGGGCGTCTCGAAGCGGATGCGTCCGCCGAACATTGTGAACAGCCAGTTGTAGATCTTCACTCCGGTCGGCACCGCGATGATCATGCTGGCAATGCCGAAGATGGCATTGACGTTGGGTCCCGCGCCCATGGTGAAAAAATGGTGCAGCCAGACCATGAAGGAGATGATGCAGATCGCCATCGTCGCCAGCACCATCGAGCGATAGCCGAACAGCGACTTGGAGGAGAAGGTCGACACCACCTCGGAGAAAATCCCGAATGCCGGCAGCGCCAGGATGTAAACCTCGGGATGTCCCCACGCCCAGATCAGGTTCATGAACATCATGGAATTGCCGCCACCCTCGTTGGTGAAAAAATGAAAACCGAGATAGCGGTCGAGGATCAGCATCGCCAGCGTTGCGGTCAGGATCGGAAAAGCGGCGATGATCAGTAGATTCGAGGCAAGCGTGGTCCAGCAGAACATCGGCATGCGCAGGTACGTCATGCCGCGGGTGCGCAGTTTCAACACGGTCGTGACGAGATTGATGCCGGCGACCAGCGTGCCGACGCCGGAGATTTCCAGAGACCAGGTGTAATAGTCGACGCCCACGCCGGGCGAGTAGGTCAATTCGGAGAGCGGGGGGAATACCAGCCAGCCGGTGCGCGCGAACTCGCCGATGACGAGCGAGACGTTGACAAGCAGCGCGCCGGTCGCGGTCAGCCAGAAGCCGACCGAATTGAGGGTCGGAAACGCCACGTCGCGCACCCCAAGCTGCAGCGGCACGATCAGATTCATCAACCCGATCACGAACGGCATGCCCACGAAGAAAATCATGATGGTCCCGTGGGCGGAGAAGATCTGGTTATAGTGCTGCGGCGGGAAAAATCCGTCCGAATGAAATGCGAACGCCAGCTGTGTCCGCATCATGATCGCATCGATGCCGCCGCGAAGCAGCATCACCATCGCAAGCAGCACATACATCACGCCGATCCTCTTGTGATCGACACTGGTAATCCACTCGCGCCAGATGTAGGGAAAATAGCCCTTCACACCCGCCCAGACGAGAACCGCCAGGATAATCACAAGCACAATGCCGGCCGCGACCAGCGGAATGGGTTCGCCAATCGGTATGGCCGAGAAATCGAGTTTACCGAGCATCCTGATTCTCAAGGTAAGACTGCGCGGACTGCGTCTTCAGCGTCGGCCCGGGGGACGGCGGGATCTGTTGCGTGGCGATGAACTCAAAGAGGCGCGGGTCATCCAGCCGATAGACCGGCCTGCCGGTCTCAACGCTCTGCCGCGCGAGTTCTCGGTAGCTGTCCGCATTGAGCACGGCGCCGCTTTTCGCTGTGTTGGACACCCAATTGGGAAAGTCGAGCGGCGATATCACATGGACGTCGAACATCATGGATGGAAAACCATCGCCGGAAAAGTGCGCCGAGAGGCCCTGAACGTCGCCTTCATTATCGGCGCGCAGGTTAAGGCGGGTCACCATCCCATTCATGGTGTAGATCATGCTGCCGAGTTGCGGGATGAAAAATACATTCCACACACTGGCGGAGGTCAGCTCGAACTCAAGCGGCGCACCGACCGGAACGGTGAGCGAGTTGACGGTTGCGACGCGCTGGTCGGGATAGATGAAAAGCCATTTCCAGTCGAGCGAGACGGCCTGGATGCGCACTGGGCTTCCTGTCCCCTCGACCCGCACCGCCGGATCGAGCTGGTGCGAGCCGATCCAGGCAACGCCGGCGAGCAGGATGACGGTCAGCGTCGGGATCGACCAGACCACGAGCTCGATGCGGCCCGAATAGGCGAAGTCCGGAAGGTATTGCGCGCGCGCATTCGATTGCCTGAACCAGTAGGCGAAGGCCAGGATGGCGATGATCGTCGGCACCACGATCGCCAGCATGATTGCGATGGAATCGATGAGGATGGTCTTGTTCGCGGCCGCGATAGGGCCCTGGGGATCCAGAATGTTCATCGGCAGATCCAGCCTGCGGCGGTCGCTGCACTGCAATCGCGACAGCCGCGGGAAGTTCCCGAAGAGCGTCCGTTTTCCCGCCTGTCTTCGTACCCCGAAAGGAGTAACTCGCCCGGAACCATCGCGCCAGAGAATCCTTTCCCTAAAAGCTCTGATTTGGCGGCGTGCCGGATAAGGAGGACGAACAAGGAGGATGAATGCCCTATCATCAAGACGGTAGCAGGATTGTTCCCGCGGCCATTTCGCTTGTGATTGCGATAGCTTGCGCGATTGTGCTGACGATCATGATCAGCGATCGATGGCACGAGCCCGTGCTGAAGTCGTCCAATCAGGCGGAGCACGAGACGACTGGCTCTGCCGCCAACAAGGCGGGCGCGAAGCTGCTTCCAACCGATCCGAAGCTGCCGATTGAGCCGACGCCTTCCGCACCTGGCCCCGTACAGCCTTCCAATCCGAACTAGTGTCCTGAATCCGAGTTCGCGTCATTTTTCGGCACCCACGTTTGCGAACTTCGGATTCGAAGGACATTTGCGAATGTCAAAACCAAAGGACCACGAGCAGATTATTGATGCTGGTGGAGTTTTGGATTTTGCGCTCGCATGAAGCAATCGCGGCGACAGGTGGCGAACGTCAAATCCGTTCCACGCGCGTGGTTTGACGAAAATGAAGCGGACCTCTGAATCACTACACTGGCCAGGAGATCGCCCGTTTGACGGCGGACACGGCCTCACCCGAGGGGCTGGGGTGGAATGAAGGTGAGGCCGTGCAGATCGCCTTGGCGATCCACGCCGCTAATGCCCGCGACGCAAGTGAGTTCCTATTTTCTGAAGTTGTGTCGAGCTATCCAAAGCAGCGATCCAGGGTCTATCCCAGGTCGGTGAGAGCTGCTGCCATGGCAATCAAAAGGGATGTCATCGTGTAGGGTTTAGTCAGCCACCCGAGCGGCGCATAAGAAGCGGCGCGCGCGCGGGTGTTCGGGTCATCATTGGCGGTTGCAAAGATCGAGCGGACATTGAAACGCTGAAACAATTCGCCCGCGGCATCGATACCGTCGCGCTCGCCGGCGAGGCGGACATCCATCACCGCCAAGGCGGGGCGCTCGCGGGCCGCAAGCTCAATAGCCTGATCCGCCGAGGATGCGATTCCCACAACCCGCATCCCCGCCCCCGTCAGCATCTCCTCGATCTGCAAAGCGATCAGGAAATTGTCTTCGACGATAAGCACTCGCGCCCGACCGGATTTTACCTCGAATTTTCTCAGAACTTCCACCAGCGGCTTCATCTCTTCCGATCGGCTGGAAGGCGAAGCATGAAAATCATTGTTCGAGGCCGAGACGGGTTGAGAATACTTCACGGTGATCTGCTCGTGGCAAAGCGCAGGCAAGCCCTGGAGGGATTGCGCGTTACTTCGAAACTCCCTTGCAGCTGCCGCGCAAGGCCGCTGACGAGTTGCAGCCCGGAAGACTTTCTCCGCACAGTGTCCAAATCGAATCCTTCCCCGTCGTCTTCGACCGACAAGCAGAGCTGGTCGTCGCATTCTGTCAAGCTCACACGCACCGAATCGTTGCTTCTGTTCCTGACGCCGTGCTTGACGGCATTGGTCACCAGTTCGTTCACGATCAGCGCGAGCGGCATCGCCACCTCGTTGGACAGTGCCCCGGCGGTGGGCGCGCAGACGATCCTGATTTCCGGCGACAGGGTCTGCCGTATTGTCTGACAGACCGCCTTGAGAAATTCGTCGGCGTCGAAATGGTAGGCATCCGCTCGACCATAGAGCACACGCTGCGCGGCAGCCATGGCGGCGATCCGGCCGCAAGCTTCGTCGAGCGCTCGCTTCGCTTCTTCGCTGCTGACCTTTCTCGCGGAGCTGGACAGCAGAGAGACCAGCATTTGCATGTTGTTTTTGATGCGGTGGTTGAGTTCGTCGAGCAGCAGCCGCTGCTGCGTCTCCGCCTGCTTCCGTTCGCTGATATCGGCGAGCATATTGATCCCGCCCACGATCCGGCCGGATGCGTCGCGCAGGGGTGTCGGAAAGGGAATAAATGGCACGCGAGTACCGTCCGGCCGCTCAGCGATCGCTTCCGCGTTGCGGATGGTCCGGCCCTCCCTGAGCGCGATCGCCATCGGGGATTGATCGTGCGGCAACTGCGTACCGTCGGGATTGAACAGCTTCCACGACACGCACCACTCGTCGCCACCGATCGCAGGTGTACGCCCGGCAAGCTCGACCGCAGCCTGGTTGAAATACGTGATCCTGCCTCCCGCATCGGTGGTGTAGATGGCGGCCGGAATCGCCGCCAGCAGCTCCTGCAACTGCCGCTCGCTGTCCTCGAGCTTGCGTTGCGCCTCCTTCCGCTCAGTGATGTCACGCGCGATCTTGGAGGCGCCAATGATGATGCCGGCGCTGTCGCGCATCGGCGACACCGTCAGGGAGATATCCACCAGACTGCCATCCTTGCGCCGTCGTACCGTCTCGTAATGATCGATGCGCTCGCCGCGCAGGATTTGGCTCAGGATGCCGGGCTCTTCGTTCTCGCGGTCGGGTGGAAAGATGATGGTGACCGGCCGTCCGATCGCCTCTTCTGCCCGATAACCGAACAGCCTCTCCGCGGCCGCATTCCAGCTCTGGATCACACCCTGGCGATTCTTGCTGATGATCGCATCGTCGGAGGATTCGACGATGGCGACCAGCTGCGCTGCGTTGCGCTCGGCGGCTCGCCTGTCCTCTTCGGTTCTAAATCGGGCAACGCTGAAGCTCAGCTGGTGCGCGATCGTGAGGGCGACAGCGATTTCCGGCGGATTCAACTGCTGTGGCCGATCGTAGTAAGCCATGAACTCGCCCGCCAACCTGCCATTCTGAAGGATGGGAATGATGGCCACCGCTGCTATACCCTCCGCAAGAATGGCGGCCCTGAGCGCTCCCGGCAGATCGGACGCAGAAACGTCTTCGACAACAACCGGCCGAGGAGCCTCCTCGCCGGGCGCCCACGGTGAATGACCTTCGACAGCTTGACGATATGCGTCGGACACGCCGCGCCAGGCGACGAAACGCATCACGCCAGCGCGATCGAGTCGCAGGATGGACGCGCGCTCGCAGTCGAGCGCACGCATGATGGCTTCCAGCGCCACTTCATCGATTTCCTCGACGGAGGTCACATGCTGCAGGCACTCGGAGAATTGAAAGAGCGCGGCCTGTTCCTCCGTGCGGCGCGCCAGCGCCTGCTCCACCTGCTTGCGGGCGGTGATGTCGTGCTGAACGCGGACCGCATAGAGGAAGGCTCCGTCGGAATCATGCACGCTCGAGGAGGTCACTTCCGCCCAAAAATGACCGCCATCCTTCCTGGGGAAGCGCTTCTCCACGGTATAGCGGTCGATCGCGTCGGCGGCTTGACGATTGAATTGCGCCTGATCCGATCCGACGTCTTCGGACAGGGTCATCCGGAAAATGTCGCGGCCCAGGAGTTCGGATCTGGAAAAGCCGGTCAGCTCGCAAAATTGCTCATTGACCCGCAGGATTCGGCCTTTCCGGTCGACTTCGGCGATGCCGGCAGCGACATGTTCATAGCTTGCAATCGGCCGAAAACCCGTGGAGGGGTCCCGATCGGAAGCATCCTGGACATCCATATGTTACCATCCTCAGCGGCAGCTTCGTCGCTAGCCCCTGTACACAAGCTACCCAGGGCACCGGCGGCTATTCCCCAGCACCGGCTTTAATAATTTCCGTAGGAACAAAAGGTTTCGTGACGGCTTGTGGTAAGCCGCAAAAGTGCGGGCTCAGGATCAAGAAGGCCTATGAATCCTTTGGATCTGCCCAAGGACGTTCAGGAGCGGGTTGAGCGGCGCTGGGCTCAAAAGCTCCTCCAGCAGCAGGCCATGGCCTCCCAGGAAACGCGCGGCAACCAGCTCGGTGGATCCGTCACGAACCCGCCCCCGACACGCCCCGGAAAACGCAGAGGCCGGCCCCAGCCGCAAGCGGCTTGACCGCCGCTTCGCAGCCCAGCGCTCGCCGCCCGAAGAAAACCCCGGACACGTCCGGGGTTTGCCGTCATGTCAAAGCAGGCGCGACCGGTGTCGACACCGCAGGCTTCTCATCAGGATTAACCGGCAGCTGCAAGACCGTCGCTTTCTGGCCGGCGACAAGGTCAGTCACGAGGACGATCGTGCCGTTGGCAAATTCGAGAGCGTCATGATGTTGAGCCGGCTTGTCGAGATTGATCTGCCGAAAACGGGCCAGCCGATCCTTCACGCTCTTGCGAAACCACATGCGCCTGGCATACACGTTCTTTTCGAAAGCGATCTCGGTGCCGGGCCGCAGACAGACGGCGGTCGTTGGGTCACCAGGTGAGGCAAAGCCGCGAGTCGTCGTGCCAAAAAATTCGGTTGTGACGATTGTCTCCGCCAACTCTGCGGGCTTAGACGATACGAGATGCAAACTGTAATCACACATCGGGAGCTCCTTCTGCACGCCTCAGCCCTTATTCGGTAACGGAGACTCGGCTGCCACGTTCCTAGAGCATGATCCGGAAAAAGCCCGCCCCGCACTTGTAATGCGGGGCGTGAAGCGTTTCCAACAAGATCGCGCTCAATCAGAATCCCGGGCGCGATAGTGATTCATCCCAATCCCATTGCGCCCGTCGTGCTCTAAAAGCGTGTTCGTCGGCCGACCGCAATTCCCACGAGAAAAGCCAGCAGCAACGAACCGAGAGGCGCTTCGCGCGCCACGTTGCTCAACACGCTGAGCGGCATTCCGGGTCGTCGACCCGCCTCTATCGCGCCCTTCGCACGCCGCGCTGCGTCTTTCAACGCTTGGGATAATTCCGTCGCAGTCGACTTTGGCTCGACCGCCTGATCCGGGCCTTCGTAATCGACCGGCGAGAGCGGGGCATCATCACTCACGATTTGGTCTCCCAGTGGAGCGGATTTGACGTTCGTTACCCTCGTGCCGCGGGTCCTCGAATGCCTTCACACTTGGCCTTATCGCCAGCGCGAGGGTGAGCGCGGCGTCATCAAGAGCGCCAGCACGAAACCGACCGCGCCCGCTATCATCAGCGATCCCAGCGGATACTCTTGAACTTTTTTGGCAAGTATCTCGGCGCTGTCACGGAAAGTATCGCCGCTGTTGTCATAGACGTCACTCGCGTAGCTGGCCGCAGCGTCGGTCGCTCCTCGCGCCGCGTCCTTGGCCTGGCCAAAGAGATTCGTTGCCGCACCAGCCGTCTCGCGCACGCGACCCGCAGCCTGCATTGTCGCATCGCCGGCGGCGTCACCAATGAGGCTTTCAGCTTGCCCACCGAGTTCCTTTGCTGAACCCGCAATTCGATCTTTATCCATCGCGCAATCCCTAAAATCCTTTGGAGAATAAACCGGCACGGACGACGATTGTTCCTGTTCGAGCAGGAACCCGGCCATCTTGCCGAATCTGATGGTGTCCGGAGCAGGGCTCCCGCGGCTTAGCTCATGCTTCCGGGCATGAAGCATCGAATTGAGACCCCCAGCGAGCCTCTGATCGGCCATACCATGGTTCGGCCCGCACGATTTGGCTCGGTGATGACCGCATCATCCGGGACGGTGATCCACTGGCCATCCAGGCGAACACGATAGTGACCGTCCTTGGCGTCCCAATCCGGATCGGAGACCGCCTGCCCATCGGCGACGGAGCAGCACAGCCCTCGGCTACTTCTCAGGCCGTCGAACCATGGTTTCAAGGGAGAATTTGCGTAACGGCCGTCGTCACGCGCGACGACGAACCCGGCCGGAAGGACTGCCAGCACCACCAATATCACCAAAGGGCTTTTTGTCATGTTTCTGACCGCCTGCTAAGCGCGCCCCACGGCCGCCAAGGCAAGCGCGACAAGGGCAATTGGTTCCTAAGTCGAGCATGCCCATTAACACCGGATAATTTTCGAGTCCGAACAGTCCGACGCGATACACTTCTTCCTCCGTCGGCATCATGGTCGCGGTCCCGGGATCAGGATGAACCGCCATCGCGCCACTTTTTTGATGACTCAAATGATCGTTCCTTCGCCCCGAGCGTTGGGATGAGCACCGTCTGCGGTTCCGAGAAGACGCAGATACTCAACCACGCTCAACCGATCAGACGCGGAATGCTTGATCGAAATCCGTCATCGGAAATCCGAACCGATATCCCGTTCCGGCTCGATCGGCTCCCCTGGAGCAGATTTCATTTGCTGGTCGTGGCCGGCCTTGGCATCACGTGGATCCTCGATGGCCTCGAGGTGACGATCGTCGGTTCGCTCGGCCCCGCCTTACAGAGCGCACAAACCCTGCATTTGTCGAGCTCCGAGCTCGGCTCGATCGCCTCGTTCTATGTCGTCGGAGCGGTGGTGGGCGCTCTCGGATTTGGATGGCTCACCGACCGCTCGGGACGTCGCCTCGTCTTCTACATCACGTTGATCACTTACCTCGTAGGCGTACTTCTCAGCGCGTTCTCCTGGAACTACTTCAGCTTCGCCTGTTTCAGATTATTGACCGGCCTTGGCATCGGCGGCGAGTATGCAGCCGTCAACTCGGCCATCGACGAACTGATTCCGGCAAAATTCCGCGGCCGAGTCGATTTGATCGTCAACGGCAGCTTCTGGCTTGGCGCCGCTTTCGGCGCGTTGGCAATTCCGCTGTTGCTCGACCAGACTCTGCTGCCGGTCAACATCGGATGGCGCCTGGGCTTCGGCATCGGCGCAGTGCTGGGCACGTCCATCCTATTCTTGCGGCGCTTCGTTCCGGAGAGCCCGCGCTGGCTTGTCACGCACTGCCGCAATGCGGAGGCGGAGAAGACCGTTGGCGAGATCGAGCAGCACGTCACCGCATCGAGCGGCCGCCCGCTTCCGCCGACCGACGAGAGCCTGACAATCCACCCGCGCAAGGCCTTCGGACTGAAAATCATTTTTGCGGCGATGCTCGGGAAATATCGCGCGCGGAGCATCCTGGCTCTCGCGTTGATGGTCGCGCAATCCTTTCTCTACAACTCGGTTTTCTTTACCTACGGACTCATTCTCGCTCATTTCTATGGAGTCCCGAGCGAGCGCGTCGGGTTCTACATCCTGCCGTTGGCAATCGGTAATTTCTGCGGCCCGCTCCTGCTGGGATCGCTGTTCGACACGGTCGGCCGCAAGAAAATGATCGCCGGAACCTTTGCGCTCAGCGGCGTTCTCCTATTGGTCACGGCCAACCTTTTCGGAAAGGGCCTGTTGACAGCGACGACTCAGACCGTGGCATGGTCGGTGATCTTCTTCTTTGCGTCGGCTGCATCGAGCTCGGCCTATCTTACGGCGAGCGAAATCTTTCCGCTGGAGACCCGCGCGCTCGCCATCGCCTGTTTCTATGCGTTGGGAACGGCTATCGGAGGCAGCATCTCACCTGCAATATTCGGCCGACTCATCGAATCCGGATCGGCATGGCACGTCAGTCTCGGATATATCGTGGCGGCCGTCCTCATGCTCGTTGCCGCAGTGGCTGAGCTGAAATTCGGCATCGATGCCGAACAGAAATCGCTTGAAAGCATCGCCGATCCGCTATCCGGTTGAGGCCGGCCTGGGATGCTGCGGAAAAGCGTCAAAGCTCCTTCACGGCGGTGAAAACGCCCGTTCCCATGCGGGCCGCGACAATCTGACCGCGATCCGGCTTCTGACCACAATTTGAACAATGAGCGCGACCCCGCGTTAGCCAACTTGAGTGGGGTTGTGAGCTGAGGAGCGCCGGGTGATGCTGAGCCGCGCTATTGTGCGAATTGTCGATTTCTGCGCTCGGCATGCCTGGTCCATGATCGCGATCGGCGTTGTCCTCATGCTTGGGACCGCGGCGTTCGATGTCACGCGGTTTTCGATCAATACCGACGTCGAATCCCTGATCTCGCAGAATCTACCCTGGCATGAACGTCAGGCGCAGCTGAACCGGGACTTTCCCCAAAGGGGTATTTCGGTCGTCGTTAGCGCGCCCACCGCCGAGAACGCCGAACTTGCAACCGATCAACTTGCGAAAGCGCTTGAGAACGATACAGGCCTGTTCCGCAGCGTCGGGCAGCCGGACAGCGGCGATTTCTTCGAGCGTAACGGCTTGATGTTCGGTTCGGTGTCCGACGTCAAGAAAACCGTAGAAGGACTCGGCAACGCGCGTCCTCTCCTGTCGCAACTTGCCGCAGACCCCAGCCTGCGTGGCATCATGAAGACTCTGTCCTTTGCGGCCGACCAGGTTCCGCAAGGAAGGATCAAGCTCGAGCAATTGGCATGGCCGCTGTCGCTCGCCAATCAAACGCTGAACGATGTGCTGTCCGGCAAAAGCGCGTTCTTCTCCTGGCAGGAGCTGCTCGAAGGCCACACGCTGTCTCAAAGCGAGCGACGACACTTCATCCAGGCGGCGCCAAAACTGAACTTCAAGGCGCTCCAGCCGGGGCGCGAGGCCGCCACCGCCATCCATCGTGCGGCGGCGGACCTCGGCCTTGCCGACAAGGACGGTGCGAGCGTGAACCTCACCGGCCAGGTCCCGATGAATGACGACCAGTTTTCAGTCATTCGAAGCAGCGCGTTACGCGACACACTCACGGCCGCAGTTGGTGTCTTGATCATTCTGTGGCTCGCATTGCGATCGCCAAAGATCATGATCGGGGTCTTCTTTAGCCTCATGGCCGGGCTTGCGGCCACCGCCGCGCTCGGCCTTGCCATGGTTGGTTCGTTCAACCTGATTTCGATCGCGTTTTTCGTCCTGTTCGTCGGCCTCGGTGTCGATTTCGGCATTCAATTCAGCGTGCGTTACCGAACCGAGCGGCACGAAGTCGGCGATCTCCTGACGGCACTCCAATCCACGGCCCGAAAGGCCGGCAAGCCGCTCGCGCTGGCGGCAGCAGCAACGGCAGTAGGATTCTTCTCGTTCCTACCCACCAACTACCGCGGTCTGTCGGAGCTGGGATTGATCGCAGGCTGCGGCATGTTGATCGCCTTTGTCTGCAGCATCACGCTGCTTCCCGCCATGCTCGTGGTCCTCAATCCCGCCGGCGAGCCCGCGGCGATCGGGTTCAGAAGCCTCGCGCCGCTCGACCACTTCCTTCAGCGGCACCGCATCGCAGTCGTTGCGGGGACCTTCCTGGTGGTGCTCGCCGCTACGCCGCTCCTGTTTCATCTGCATTTCGACTTCAATCCCGTCGACCTGCAAAACCCGTCGTCCCCTTCGGTGGTGACCTATCGCGAGTTGCAAGGAGACGCGCAAACCAGCGGGAACGATGCGGAAGTGCTGGCGCCTTCGCTAAACGAGGCCGACGCCATCGCCAAGCGCCTGTCGGCAGTTCCGGAAGTGTCTCGCGTATTGACGCTGAGCAGCTTCGTTCCAGGCGATCAGGAACAGAAGATCGGCATCTTGCGGGGCGCCGCCAAACAGCTCGGCCCGGTCCTTAGCCCAAGGCGGCAGGCCGCGCCAAACGATCAGGAGAACGTCAAGGCCATCCGTGCTGCGGCCGACGCGCTCTCAAAGGCCGCAGGCAACACCAAAGGCAGTGCTGCCGATCTCGCGCGTCAGGTCTCCGCCTCACTCAGCCGCCTTGCCGAAAGCGATGTCAGCGTCCGTAACAAAGCCGAAGCGGCGCTTGTGCCATCGCTGAAATACGACCTCGACCGGTTGCGCAAGAGTCTGGCGCCAGACACCGTTACGATCAAGACGCTGCCGCCGGACCTCGTGCGCGACTGGCTGTTGCCGGATGGCCGCGCCCGCGTTCAGGCCATGCCGAAAGGCGATGCCAACGACATCAATGTGCTTCGGCAATTCGCAATGGCGGTCCTGAAGGCTGAACCGAACGCCGCAGGTGCGGCCGTGAGCTACTACGAATCGGCGAGAACGGTCACCACAGCCTTTATCGAAGCCGGCTGTCTCGCCCTGATCGCGATCGCCATATTGCTCGTGATCGCGTTACGGCGCCTCACCGACGTGCTACTGACGCTTATTCCCCTGCTTCTTGCGGGCGCCGTCACGCTGCAGATTTCCGTGCTCTGGGGACTGCCGCTGAACTTCGCAAACATCGTGGCGCTGCCGCTGCTCTTGGGAGTCGGTGTCGCGTTCAAGATCTACTACATCATGGCCTGGCGAGCCGGAAAAACCGGATTGCTGCAATCGACTCTGACGCGGGCCGTCGTATTCAGCGCGATGACCAATGCGGTTGCCTTTGGAAGCATGTGGGCGTCGAACTATCCGGGCATGTCCAGCATGGGAAAGATGATGGCTCTGGCGCTGGTCTGCACCATGGCTGCTGCCGTGCTGTTCCAACCGGTGCTCATGGGACGGCCGCGACAGGCCAAGCCTTTCGTTGACGAACGTACAGAGCTTCCGCACGCTGCCGAATGAACGGCCACCAGATCCAGGTCGCTTGAGTTTTTCGGTTCCAGTTCCGCCAGGTTGCTTTGCGTCGTTACGGAGTTTTCATGTGATGCCTTTGTTGGTTCCAGCAACGATGACAATTCATGCGCGTTGGTCGAACAACCGTCGCAATGCGGTTCAACCCCAGAGAGGAAATCATGAGAAAGATCGCCATTGCGCTGCTCGCAACGGCCGCGATTGGCTCACCCGCCATCGCTGCTTCCTACAATCAGCAGCAGCCGCAGAACCAGCACTCACAAATGCAAAACCAGCCGAGTAACAACCAGGCGCAGAACCAGCCCAATAAGCAGAACCCGCCCAATAATCAGGCGCAAAACAAGTCCAATGACCAGTCCGCGCAGAACCAGCAGCCGATCTCGCCCCAAAACCTGTCGCGAGCAGATATCAAGCAGGTGCAGCAAGCGCTTCAGCAGAACGGATTCAAGTCTGGTCCGGCTGACGGCCGTTGGGGACCCGAGACCAAGAATGCGGTCAAACAGTTCCAGCAGAGCAAGCAAATTCAGGCCAACGGACAGCTCGACGAGCAAACGGTTGCCGACCTTGGACTCGATACCTCCAAGTTCTCTCAATCGGGCAACCAGAACAATCAGCAATAACTGGAATTTGGCACGCACTTGAAAGCTAGCCTGCGCGGTCCTGAGGATCGCGCAGCTTTTTTTGCGTCACACGGCATATCAATCGGTCGGCGTCCGCCGGGATAGCGTTTGAATGTAGCAACGACCGGCTCTTTCGTTGGTTGGTCACTTGTCAAGAGATGGAGAGATGGATGGCAAGCAAAACGGGTCATTCGATGTCCCGGAGGCACATTGTCGGTGCCGGCGCGACATTGGCAGCGGCTTCGCTCACGTCCCCAGCCGCGAAAGGAGACGAAGGAATGGCGCAAGACCTCACGAACCCGGTCGACAAATATCCGAAACCGCCTTTCAAGAAGCAGTCCCAGCCCTGGCCCGGTCTTGCCGGAAAAATGGAACCTCGCCCCGACCACGGCGAAAAAAGCTATCGCGGCGCAGGTCGTCTGCTTGGCCGAAAAGCGCTGATCACAGGCGGCGATTCCGGCATGGGTCGCGCAACCGCGATTGCGTTCGCGCGCGAAGGCGCTGACGTGGCGATCAGCTATTTTCCGACCGAAGAGCCAGACGCGCAAGAGGTGATCGCCTTGATCAAGGCCGAAGGTCGGACAGGCCTCGCCCTGCCCGGCGATATTCGGGACGAGCAGTTCTGTCAGGATATGGTTCGGCGGGCGGTCGATGGACTCGGGGGACTCGACATCGTGGTGAGCAACGCGGGCCGGCAGCAAGCGCGCGAATCCATCCTCGATCTCTCGACGGAGGACTTCGACGCCACGATGAAGACCAACATCTATGCACCCTTCTGGATCATCAAGGCGGCGCTGCCGCATCT
>Ga0070734_10001856_pt1 | contig 28479 bp, 25 predicted proteins | sample Coa_R1_8_FD_66444 | JGI IMG/M metagenome (GOLD analysis project Ga0070734, IMG submission 66444) | Surface soil microbial communities from Centralia Pennsylvania, which are recovering from an underground coalmine fire - Coalmine... | ecosystem: Environmental > Terrestrial > Soil > Unclassified ... | reverse complement strand
CACGCCGCGGCGGACAATGTCACTTAAATTCTTTTCATGGAAGGGTAAAATGCCGCTAGCCAGCAACGTGGTATTCACAGAGTCGCTGCCGTACGCTGTCACGGGCACGCCAAAATCGGCAAGACAAGCAGCCACTACAGTTCCCAGATAACCACAACCGTAGACACCGATCTGCATAAACTCTCCTGGAGAAAACTAGAGCATCGGCGACTCGGGGGAAGTTATTGAGGGTTCGCCAATCTGGTCTTTATTTTTATGTTGCCGTGCTGACTAACTCAAGCAGTTGTGATTAGAAGCTTTTACTTAGTACATCGCAAGATGGTATTAGGACATGTACCAAGCACAAGTGCATGTCCGGATCCCGATGTTTAAAGGCTTTTCTCGCCTCCCACCCAAACGCCAGCGTGCACGAATTCTAGTGCAAAAGCTAAGGCCCACGCCAGCGCTTTTTGCGTCAGGTTGGCGATCAATCCATCTTGATTTCGATCTTATGGCCGTCCGGATCGCGCACCCAAGTGGAGAGCCCTTTGCCTTTTGACCCATTGTTGACCTCCGCCGGCGAAGGATCCATCCCTTTGCGCTTGAAGGTAGCGATCACGTCGTAAATGCTTGATCCTGTGGCAGATAGACAGATATGTTCTTCGCTCAGGTTCGCCGTGGGCGCCGGGTTTGTGGGAGAAGCTTCAAACAAGTCGATCAGCGACTCCCCAGCCCGTAGCGTCACAATGTTGTAACCGGACTTTGATTTGCTCTCTTGCTCCAGGGTCATTCCCAGCTTCTCTATATAAAAGGTCTTCATGGCGGCCAGCTTCCTGGTTACCAGCGCAATGTGGTCGACGCCTTTATAAGTGAACACGGTTTCTCATTCTGCTGCCTGCGTCTCCGCTGCTCAAGGATATTCTTTGACCCTGTACCACGCTGCGCACCCTGACTCCCGTACCCTGCCGGGCTTTTCCGCATCTCATCCGGCATACCTCTCCGCCCTTATCACAAACCTAAATACTGCCCTTTCAGCCGCTTAGCTGTTGATCTCGGTTTTACCCGCAGTTGAGCCGGCGTGCATTGCCGGTTGATTTCGTCCGGGAGCAAAGTGCCCTCATAGCAAGCGACCGGCGGCGGGTCTGGCGGGAAAGCGCAGCTCCTTCCAAAGCTTCTTCCGCCCAAGCTGCGGGTCGCAAGCGAATCGTGAATCGGAGGTGATTCAAAATGCTCAACCATCATCAGCCATCCACCCAAACCATTCCTCAACCAAGCTCAAGTAGGACCAACTTCCGGGAAGCCAAGCGGATCCAGCAAAGCTTTCTGGCCAACGCGGAAAAACGCACCTTAATTTGGCTGGCGGCAAGGACGCCAGCGTGGATTAACTCTGACCATCTCACGCTGCTTGGATTGCTTTCCATGGCGGCGGCCGGCGCCGCTTATTGGTGGTCAGCCAGCAACCGCTTTGGATTGGTTGTGGTCGTCCTTTGCCTGGCGCTCAACTGGCTGGGCGACTCGCTGGACGGAACGCTGGCACGCTTCCGCGACCACTCGCGTCCGCGCTATGGATTTTATGTTGACCATATTGTTGATGCCTTCAGCGCGTTCTTTCTGCTTGGCGGGCTGGCGCTTTCGGGATACATGTCGCCAGCCGTTGCGCTCGGCTTGCTCATCGCTTATCTGATGTTGTCAGTTGAAATTTATCTCGCCACGTATGCTCTGGGCGACTTCAAAATTTCGTACTACAAGATGGGGCCTACTGAGCTGCGCATCCTGCTTTCCATTGGCAATCTTGCAGTGCTGTGGAAGTCAACCGTGCATCTGTTCGGGCGCGCTCACAGGTTTTTCGATGTCGCCGGAACGCTCGGCATTTCCGGCATGTTGCTGATTATGGTGATTTCCGCCGTGCGCAATACCATTCGGCTGTACCGTGAAGAACCGATTCCGATCGGCAAGCCGCTGCCAAATGCGAGACAGGCTGCGCTGCCATTTGCAGCGCCCCAGCGTCTGCACGGTGAATCATCTTTGTGAATGTTTGAGCGGGACCGTTATCGCAAGGGCGATCATTGGTGCTGGTTGGTGAAGCTGCCATCTGGCAACAGGTCTACTCTCAACGGGCGGAATCAGGCGATTACACTCAGAGCCGGATTTGTGAGTGAAATGGCGATTTTTCGTTAATTACGCCCACTTACCCGGCGTTCCGTTATTTCACTGTCGAACCGACATCAAAAGGAGAGCGGCCGATTCTCCAGGATGTAACACAAAACGGGCTGGTTCGTACCAGTTACCGACGTCGGCCAAATATTCGTGATTGCGAAAATCGACGTTGTACTTACCCGGTGGAGCGCGAAAGTGGAAGTAACCCTGGTTATCGGTGAGCAAGTTATAAACGCGCGGCCCACAACGAATCACGACGTGAATCCCAGATAGATCAACTCCACCGGTTGGAGAAAAAAGCCAGCCCTCGATTTCCGCGTCTTGTGTTTTTGGAATGTTTTGAATTCGAGCGATGGACTCTGCCGCATCCGCCAACAGCGCGGAATTGCCGCAGCTGTCGATCCAGAAACGTCCGCCCCCTCGGTAAGCAAAAAGCAAGTAGTCGCGGCCAATTTCAAGGGGGAAACGGCTTACCTCATCCTCTGTATAAACTGTAACCTCCTTCAAAGCAGGCCCCTTCAAAACGTGCAACAGGCGTATTCGGTAGTACCAGCCGGCATTGTCTCCGCGTTCTACATAACGTTCCGACAGAACCTCGCCGGTGAATACTAAATTTGCTTTGAAGAACTCCCCGTTAGCTTTGATTTTAGGACCAGGGCAGAGTGCGAACATGGCTGCGGATAACAATAGGTGCCACAAGAGAAGAACGACGGTCAGTGGGTTTTTCAGTTGCACACCAGTACTTTACCCCTAAACGCGACCTTTTCGGTTCGCACTTGATGTAATCACGTGATTACAGGCAGAACCGGATTGCGAATGAAATGGCGATGTAAGAACAGAGACGCACCGGGCCAGGCTCGTTCGCCCCCGCTGGGGCCTGGAATATGTAAGGGAATTGCAGAAAAAAGCCAGCCTCATGGCTGGCTTTTTTCAATCGTCGAACAAATTTAACGATTAAGGAAAATTGCTGTTCTGCAGAAAGCTGTTACCTGAAATCGGACATCTCCACTCAATAGTATCTGGTGGGCAAGGAATTATTGAAATCTCATCGAGAGCCACTTGTTCTAGCGGTTTTTGATGCATCTTGCAAACCGGTACATTTGTTTCGGGATTACGGTCGAAGCGGCATTCTGTTTGCTGTGTCATATTTCCTCCAATAGGTTATACAGATTTTGCCCCTTCTATTTTTCGGGTGGTATGGGACACCCTCGGTTTTCGTGAGCGAGAAAAATGAACGCGTTGAGGGTGGGCCATTCGTCCGAATATTTCATTTGGAGGGATACTCTTCCGCCCGTTCAGCCTCCCTGAATGTTCCAGTGCCAACGCCGGTTTTTTTCTGAATGTCCTCCACTACCCGTTGATTTTGATCTGTCCATTCGGGAATATCCAGAAAGCAATAATCATATGTGCACTCCCGTTCGAAGCATTTTTCTGTGGCAATTCCGATCACTTTTGTATTTTCTTTGCAAAGCCCTCTCGCGACGAAACACACCTGCCCGAGCATATCGTTTCTCAGTTTTCGGGGAGCGTGATTTTCAAGAAATAAGAAGCAAAAGGTCCTACCCTCCAATTTCAGAAATCTTCTGTAAATTGGCCGGACATTTTCGTGAGCCGCTACGTGCGCATCGTAAAACGTTTGCGAAAGCAGGCGTCGCTCAAACCGATTGAAAGCAGCTAGTTCTCGAGCAACTGTTTCATATTCTTGGGAGCCGCTGGTGTGAATCATGTCGATGATACTGTCCCATCCATAGCTAATCTCATCCGCCTTTTTTTTGCGTTTGTACTCCTCTTTTTGCCGAAGAGATTCCCATGCATCATCTTCGATGTAGACCATATTGGCATTCATGAGGGGGCCAAAGCTTCGATCACGAAGCAGATATGTCGCCAGAAGCTCTTTTTCTCCGCCGCTGACAATCAGTGTCTCAACTTTCTTGACGAATAGTTCTTTGTCTCGCAGGTACGAAACAAAATCTTTGACTGTATCAAGTTCCTTTAGAGAAATCTCTATGAACTCACGATTGAATACGTGCACAGTCTGATCTCTCAACTGTTGAATTCCAGAAAAGAAGTCTTCGCCTTCGCCGGTCAATACAGATATGAGAAAAATCTCCTTGATGCTCGCGGGGTTAAATAGCTCCCGTCCTCTTCGTGGGTTCTCTAGCGTAATCTTGGTTTTCAATTCGAATAATTGCCGACGTGCCCCCGACAGCTGACGAATGTTCTTCTCAACCTCAGCTTTTTTGTATCGACCGTGTTTGTCTAGCTTAAGGTCTTTTACTTGCCAAATGATTGCAGTTTCGCCGAATACAACTAGTAAGTCGGCCAATTCTTTTCCAGCTGGTAGAAGCGGGTTGAGGTAACACCAGTCTGTAAGAAAGGTTTTTAACGCCAGATCATGAACCAGCTTTTCAGCCGCTGCGCCTTTTCGTTGCAAGTATCCGGGAGATAGCTCAGACATCTTCAGATTTTAGATCAATTTCCTCGAAAATAGGCTTCCTCTCTTCGCTCGTGACAGCCACCTCGCCGCAAGGATGGGGGCAGCCCTCGCTTTTCGTGAGGAGAAAATGGACGCAGTTAGGGTGACACCCACCCATGTTTGTGCGCGAGACGTTACCCGAGTTGCGATTCAATGCTAGTGAAGGCACCAACAAAGAAAAGGCACCCGAATGCGAAGAAAAGCTCTCTCTGTCCCTGTTCTGTTTTCTCGTCTGCAAGAGAAAGAATGCTGAGTGCAGTTGGGTGCGCAAATTTGGAAAGCATGCGGTTGGCTACTTTGTAATGATGGCCCATCCCAAGTTCTTTGGCCGCATCTGCTACTTCTTTGAATTTTCCTTGGAGCGAGGAAATCCCCTCCTTCATTGCACGCTGCTCAAGGTTCTTGCTGGCTTCACTGAAGAGGTCCAAGAAGTCTTGCTCCTTCGAAGTAGCTGTCCCCCATTTGAAAAATTCCTCATAAATTCCAATTTCGTCCCTCCCAGCATCTTCATACAGTCTGTGTGCGTGCTCTTCGGTCTTAGAACAATACTGTGACCAAATCGACAGCTCAAGCAAATTCCTAGCCCGCCAAGCCAGAAGCGAAGGTTCGCCCATATCATCGAAAGACCGCTTCAAGCTCAAATATTCAATGAACACTTTACTTAGAAGGCCACCCATGACCTGTATCCACCAAGGCGGCCGCAGCCCAGGAGCTTGAGCAAGCGACCTCACTTTCTCGTTAAGCGCGTCCCAGCGACCAGAGGTTGAAATCTGGCCTGCTAAATGAACCATCTGTTCGAAATCGGTATGCATAATCTGAGGTTCGCCACATTCGTGCAAATCCGATTATATGCAGCGGGGTACACTCCTTTGCGTCCCGCAGTGTCACCCATTGTTGCGAATCCGGCTGTGGGACGCAAAGGATAGTCAGACCAACCGTCATTCTTCAACTTGAAAATAGAACCGGCAGATGCTCCATCGCCATCCTGCTTGTTGGCTGGAAAACCATGTTTCGGTAGAACTCCCTGAAGCGGCATGGTCAAGGATGCGACCTCGGGGTCCTTCGACTTTACGTCGCGCCTTGCGTCGCTCCGTGCCGCTCAGGATGACAGGGTTTGAGAGTTTCCAGTTAACGGCGCCAGCCGACTGCTGTAGAACGAAATAACCATGTCTCGGTAGAACTCCCTGAAACGGCATGGTCAAGGGTGCGACCTCGGGGTCCTTCGACTTTACGTCGCTCCCTGCGTCGCTCCGTGCCGCTCAGGATGACAAGGGGTTGAGAGTTTCCGGTTAAAAATCAGGATGATAGGGTTTGAGAATTTCGGTTAAAGGCTCCACCGGCTGCTGATCGTCACGGCTGATCGTAACGCTGACTGTAATCAGGACATGTCCTGATTCGCAATTGATTTGGGCGAATAAAAGAGCTATAGTATGGCAGCGCCCAAGGGTGTGAAGTCTCCAAAGAAGCTCTTTGAAAAAAGCAGTTTGGCAATTGGGCAAAAGGCGCTTGGCTTTTGGCTCTTGGCTTTTGGTTAAAAACCCTGAAACCCACGACCCTCTGCTTGTTTGGGATTGGGATTGGGTCTGGGATTGGGTCGCCCTTGGGTGGCCCAAGCGTGGCCCAAGGGCCACCCAAGCGCCACGCAGGGGCCACGCAGGGGCCACGCTTGGGATGATTAGGCTAAGCGCCTTTGTTTGCAACAAAAAGCAAAAAACTGCCGGGGGTAGCGCGTAAAGCGCATAACCGCCGGAATCGGGAAAGGCAAAAGCGCACTGCGGAGACGCTGAGACGCGGAGGGAAACCCAAAGATCGGGAGGCAAAAGCGCACTGCGGATGGCGATAGGGTTCCCTCGCTTCGCGAGGGATGTGCATCATCACTCCCCTGATCGCGCCAGTTCAACGGCCCGCACCAGCGCCTGTGCCTTGTTGAGGCACTCCTGGTACTCGCTTTCAGGGACTGAGTCTGCCACGATGCCGGCGCCGGCCTGCACGTAAGCCTTTTTGCCCTTGACCAGCATGGTGCGGATGGCGATGCAGGAATCGAGATTGCCGGCGAAGTCAGCGTAGAGGACGGAGCCGCCGTAAATGCCGCGCCGGACAGGCTCGACCTCCTCAATGATCTCCATGGCCCGGACTTTGGGCGCGCCGGTGAGAGTGCCCGCCGGAAAGCACGATGACAGCGCGGCGATGGGAGTGAGGTCGGCGCGGAGGGTGCCTTCAACGGCGGAGACCAGATGCATGACGTGCGAGTAGCGCTCCACGAACATCAGGTCGCGGACGCGGACGGTACCGTAGTCGCTGACGCGGCCAACGTCATTGCGGCCCAGGTCGACGAGCATGACGTGCTCAGCGCGCTCTTTTTCGTCGTGGCGCAGCTCTTCTTCCAGGCGACGGTCTTCGGCTTCGTCGCGGCCGCGCTTGCGCGTGCCCGCAATGGGCCGATACTCAAGCTTGCGTCCGGTCACACGCACAAGCATTTCCGGCGACGAGCCAAGAACGGTCATTTCTTCTCTCTGTAGGCCCTGCATACGGAGAAAATACATGTACGGCGAGGGATTCACTCGCCGCAACGCCCGGTAAATATTCAGCGGCCCGACGCCGGGCTCAAGCTCAAGCCGCAATGAGGGCACGGCCTGGAAGACGTCGCCGGCCATGATGTATTCCTTGATTTTTTCCACGGTGCTGATGAAATGCTTTTTGCTTACCGATATCGCGACCTTGACCTTGCCGGTTTTTGGCTTGGGCGCGCGCAGGAATTTTGCCGGAAGCGGCGCAGCCAGTTTCTTTTCAATCCTGGCAATATCGCGCAGCGCCTGCGCATAGGCCTGCTTGGGAGATTGGCGGCGCACGTCGGCGGTGGCGATGATGAAAATTTCATGCCGCACGTGATCGAACGCCAGCAGCCGGTCAAAGAACATCAGGTTGCAGTCGGGAATTTGGAGATCGTCTTTGGCGATGACGGGCAGCTTTTCAATTTGGCGAACAGCGTCATGGGCAAAGAAGCCGACAGCGCCTGCGGTAAACGGCGGAAGTCCAGGAACTTGCGCGGGAGTATGCTCGCGCAAGAGACTGTCAAGGATTTTGAAGACGTCGCCTTCCTGCTGCGATTTTTTGCCGTTACGCTCAATGCTGATCTGGCGGCCCCGCGCGCGCAAAATCATATAAGGTCGCGCGCCCAGAAACGTGTATCGGCCAATTTTTTCGCCGCCTTCGACCGACTCCAGCAGAAAGGCATTGGGCTCGTCGGCGGCCACGCTCAGGAAGGCTGACACGGGCGTACGCAGGTCGGCAGCAACGGTCTTGGCCACCGGAACCAGCGTTGCGGTGCGCGCCAGCCGGGAAAATTCGGCGTAATCAGGAAATAGCATCAGGAGGCCTATGGTAACGGATTCTTAAATTCTCATTAAGCTTGGCTGCACTAAAGTACACGTACCTCTTTATACGCCCAAAGTACACATTTGATTACGCTGGAACGCTAATCCGGGTGGTCTCGCAGCCCAAATTTGGACTATACTTTGCGTCAAATATCAGAAAGCAGAGCATTTCCCGCACGAACTGTTGTGCCCCCTTGGAGTTTCGCGGGACCGAATCGATGGCAGAAGAGGCGCCTCATCAAGCTCCGGCGCCACAGGTGAAGACGAATGCTAGTCAGATTCTGGGGTGTGCGCGGCTCAACGCCCACGCCTCAATCAGAAAACCTGCGTTACGGGGGCAATACCTCGTGTGTTGAAGTCCGCGTCAACGGGCACATCTACGTTTTCGATTGCGGCACCGGGTTCCGCAACCTGGGCAAGCAGCTTTCGCAGGAAAAGAACGGCCACCCGATCAACGCGCACATTTTCTTGTCCCACTTTCATTGGGACCACATCCAGGGCATCCCGTTTTTCTCGCCGCTCTATAACGACCGCGAGAGCTCTTTCATCTTTCATTCATCCAGCCGCACCCGCGGTCTGCAACAGGCTCTTGAAGAACAAATGGCCGACCCGTATTTCCCCGTGAACATGAGTGATATGGCCGCGCACCGCAAGTTTTGCACTATCGACGAAGGCCGCACCCAGCTTGAAGGCTGCACCGTTCAGGCCATGTGGCTTAACCATCCGCAGGGCTGTCTGGGCTTCCGCATGGAAACGCAGGGTAAAGTCATTGTTTACGCCACGGACAACGAGCCCGGCGATCCCGTGTTTGATAAGAGCGTCCGCAAACTGGCTGACGGCGCTGACTTGCTCATTTACGACGCGCAATATCTTCCTGAAGAATATGCCGCCCGCAAACAAGGCTGGGGACATAGCCACTGGCGTGAAGCTATCAACGTGGTCATGGAAAGCGGCGCGAAGGAACTTATTCTCTTCCACCACGATCCTGATCATTCCGACTCCTGCATTGACGCAGTCGTCAAGCAGGCCCGCGAGTATTATCCCAAAGTGCGGGCGGCGTCTGAGGGCATGGAGATAGTGTTGTAAAGAGCCGTAATTGGCTATTAGCTCTTGGCTTCCGATCATCAATGGCTTTTATGGCGCAGCCGTCATCAGATCCTGTGTTGCGCTAAACCTGAACGTTGTGAGTGTAATCGCCTGATTTCAACAGCAACAAGGGTATGATGCAACCATGAAGGGGATAAGTGTGGGAGTTGCTGTATTGCTAAACTGCGTTGCTATTCTTGCACGACAACAACCCATGCCTGACAAAGCCGCTGCCCAGTGCAAACACAACCCTTATCTCGTCGGCCAATGCTTTCGACTCCACGGCAGGGCATACTCCTCTAATGGCACTCCCGATCTGAGAATTTGGCAAGTAGGCACGAATCGAATTCTTGGCGTAACGGGTCGTCCGCAGGCCGACGACGCCGTTGATCCCATCGCGCCTCCGAACCTTCTGAATGCTCTCGGAGGGTTTGATCATTTTGTGTTAGGAGATTTCGAAGTCTGTCCTTTCACCCCTAAACGCCAAGGTCACATGCAGATGGTCTGCGTGGAGAGAGCAGAAATCTCGTAATCAAGCCGTATGGGTACGGACGAAAGGACTGAGGATTGGCGAGACATCGCCATTACACTCATTGATCGGGGCCATAAGTGCAAACGCCTGTTATCGACAATAATCGTCTGACTTGAAGCTCTTGCTGGTGGATGCTGTGGCACGGATTTAACGTTATGAGAGCGTTGAATTAAGCCGTGGGCCCAATTTGCACGCATGAAAACGAACGGCCTCTCGTTCTTAAGAAATCCAAATACCGAGGCGTATTAGCTGATCGCCAAGCTGCTATCAGTGGCGGCTGGATGAAAAGGAGTTTCAAGTTGTCTTTTTTGCGTTCCGCCGTTGTTTGCGTTGCCGCCGTCACATTCACTTCATTCCTGCTGTCGGCCCAAGTGAAAAATGAACCAGCTGTTGTGAAGATTGATTCACAAGTCTTCGACCGATATGTGGGCGCGTACGTGATTGGCCGCCAATACTCGACCGTGTTCCGGAAAGGCGACCATTATTACGCTCAAATCACCGGACAGGAGCCGTTTGAAATATTTCCCCAGAGCGACCACGAATTCTTCATGAAAGCAGTTGACGCGCAGCTTATTTTCAACGCGGACGCGAATGGCAAAACATATAAGCTGACGTTGCGCCAGAACGGAAACATCCAGTTTGCCCCGAGCCCACAATTGAGCGAGCGCGAGACAAAGCTGGTGGTAGAACAGCAGAAGGTCGGGCCGCAGCGGTTCAAGGATCAGAAACAAGACCCGAGAACTGAGCCTCTGGTGCGGCAGTTTGTTGACGACGCGCGTCATGGCAAACCGCAGTATGATCGGATGCTGCCGTCACTAACCGAAATGCTACGTCAGGACCTGGGAGCCCTTCAGGATGACCTGGAGCCGCTGGGAGCGTTCAAATCCATGGTGTTTAAGGGCGTGAGCCAGGGCGGCTCGGACATTTACCATGTGAAGTTTGAAAATGGCGCCATGGAATTCCGCCTCGGGATCGCAAGCGATGGGACGATCGTGTTACTGGCCTGGGGCGAGCGTGGTAAGGCGCTGGCGACGATACATTCTCAGCCAGAACTGGCATTTTTCGCGCGCGACGGAGCTAAAGGAACTCTTTGAAAAGCACGTCGTCTATTCTTATGCGGCGGCGTAACTGTCGAAAAATCGCCGTTTCACTCACAATCATGTTGTGTATGCCGACGCCTGTTAGCGTCAACAATCCGGTCGGCTAACGGACTGTATGCGCCGCGATCTTCGCATTCCTGAGGACTTGAGCTGCGCATTCTTGCAGGTTATCGTCCCAACAAGACCCAGCAGCCTTGCTGGTAGTTTTGTTGTCAACCGCCGAAAATTCAACTCTGTAAAGCACCCTAGTCCGTTTACCGACCTGCTTCCACTCAACATTTGTGGGAATGGTAACGACCAAGGTCCCGGGCTTCTTTCCGCTGCTCAGCATGAAATCATGCGACCGTTTAAACGCCGTTTCGACCTTCTCGGCGAGCCTTTGAGATAATGCATCGTCCCCAGTGTGCCAAAACTCAACAAGTGTCGGCTTGGCTGAAACCGAATCGGCGCCGCAGGTCGCCCCTGCCACGAGCAGGCCGAAGAAAAATCTCCGTACGTTCTTCACGATGATGCCAGTTTAACGCTAAAACCGCCTATTCAATAAGCTATTCTCGAAGGCGAGGTGGGTGGGTAATGTCGCCATTACGCTCACGATCTGATTCTGGGTGCAATCGCCTGATTTCAACAGTTATCCAACGCACGCTCTTTCCTTGTCCAGAAAATCAACCACGGTGGGGCAAAGTCGCTAAGGTCTTCCGGCGTACCCGGCGCAAGATCTCTGTCGGGTGTCCTGAAGTTTTTCCTCAGTAAAGTCCGTGATCACAAATCCGTGCGCCGTTATACATCCATGACTGGGCGGCATTCCAGCCTGTAAAATTTGTGGGATAAAAACGTCAAAAGGGGATCTCGCATGCATGCTGCCGTCCTGCACACGCTTGGAGGAGTGCCTCGATACGAAGAAACCCCGGAGCCAGTCATTAACAAAGATGGTGAAGTGATTGTCCATGTTCACGCCGCATCGCTGAAGCCGGTTGACAAGCAAATGGCCAGCGGATCGCATTATGCGAGCCGCGGCGATTTACCCCGCGTCTGCGGCTCGGATGGAGTCGGGCACCTGGACGACGGACAACGGGTCTTCTTTGGTGGCCCTCGACCGCCCCACGGAGCGATGGCACAGCGTACGGTTGTGCCGCGCGCATTCACCTTTCCCATCCCGGAAAACGTGAATGACGAAACTGCCGCTGCCTTGCCCAACCCAGGTATCTCAGCATGGCTTTCACTGGCCTACCGTGCCAAGTTGGTGCGCGGTGAAAACGTGCTCATCCTTGGGGCCACCGGGGTGACAGGCAAGCTGGCGGTAAAGATCGCCAGGCTTCTTGGAGCTGCTCGGGTTGTTGCCGCGGGCCGCAATCAACAGGCACTGAACACGCTTCACGATTTCGGGGCCGACGCTACCATTTCCCTTGCTCTGCCGGAGACTCAACTGAGCGAAGCATTCGTGCGGGAAGCCGGTGAGTCTGGATTCCAGGTGGTGATCGATTATGTGTGGGGCCAACCGGCACAGGCGTTTCTGACGGCGATAACACGAAGAGAATTTGCGGCTATCCAATCCGAGACCCGCTTTGTTCAGGTTGGGGAGAGCGCTGCGCCAACTATCACTCTTCCAGCAGCCGTGCTGCGTAGTACGGCGCTGACAATGATGGGTACTGCGGGGATTCCACCGCGTGACGTTCTGGTAGAAGCCTTTCAGCGAGTGATGGCGCACGCCGCCAAAGGTGAACTTCAGATAGATACGGAAAGGGTCGCGCTTGCGGATATCGAAAACGCCTGGCAGCGCGACCAGTCAGGTCGTCGATTGGTAATCATTCCCTGAGGTCGTCTCTACTCGCGCAAAGCCCAGCTCTTGCCCCCATCGTTACTCGCCCACGTCTGGTTGTCAGAGGTTTTTACCTGCACGCTCATGGTCCCGGCAATAATGCTCACGATCGTGCCGCTGGCATTGTCGCCCAGTTTGATCGTTTCCCAGGTCTGGCCGCCATCGCGTGAATGGATCAGTGAAGCATGGCTGCCTCCGGCCCACACGTCATTCCCGCGGGCGTTCACAAAGGAGAATTCCATCGCGCTGCTGGCGATTGGGTAAGCGTCTTCCCATTGTGCCTGGCCGCTGGATTTCATCAGCTTACCGTTCACTATTTTCCACGTTGGCGTTGCGGAATCGGCGGATCGATAGGCCATTGCTCCGGCGCTGAGTGAACTTGAAGTCGCCAGGCTGTCGGTCTCTGCCTTTGCCGGCGCAGATGAAAGCTCCGACGGCTGGTTCTTCTCAATCGCGCCGCTGAACATCCCCGGACCGCCTAGAGCACTGTTGCCGAGCGCGCCCGCGCGCAGAGCCGGAGTCCTGGCTGGTGAATGGAACCCCAGAGTATGCGCCGTGGATTGTACGATTTTGCAGACGGTGCAACCTAAATGTTCCTGCGAAGGCGTGGGCGTCAGCAGGCGCACATTCGCATTGCCGGCCGTATTCGCAGGCAGGTCAGCAAAAATTGTGATCTTGTTGTTTGCAGTGCTAAAGGCGCTGCTGGTAGCGCTGGGTTGTGGCTGCGGAGCAGCGGGCAAATTGTTGCTCTGGCTGTCCACCACAATTTTGTCAGCGCCATTTGGGTTAAAGAAATTGGTGTTAACGTAATCTTTCTTTGCCAGCGCGGCTGTAAGCACGGGCACTTTCGCGGGTGGTGGCGGTGGAACAGACGTGGGCTCAATAGGAGCGAGCTTCCTAGCTGCTCTCGCTCTTCCGGAATCTTCAAGCCTCGCTTCAGTTTCTTTGGCCGATGCAGACAAATCATTCCGGGTTGAAGCTACTTGCTCGCCTGCTTGCCGCATCGGCGCGGCTGCTTTCGGTTCTGCAGGTACAGCTTGATCCCCCGTGGAAGCTGCTTTTGCCTGTTGCGTTTCTTGCGCTGGTTGCGTAGCCGCACGATTCACCGTCGCGCCAGTTGAACCCTGCTGCGGATTTTTCTGTGGAAGCTGAAGCACCATAACGGCGATCACTACCATGGCAGCCACTGCGGCAGCCGCGCCAAAAACCGGGGTAAACAGCTTTCGCCAACGTGCCACCGGGACTGGCGCAAGCACGGTTTGCGCTTCCGGCTGCGTCATCACAGCCTGGCTCAGCACCAAAACTTCACGGCACGGCTCGCACATGGCAAGGTGCGCAACAACGGTTTTGCTCTCCACTGCGGGCAAAGAATGCTCCATGTAAGCGGTGAGCGTGTCGGCGTCGGGATGCGCCTGGGTTTCGCCCGTCTCAGTCACGGCGAGCCTCTGGCGCAATAAATTTGGTAATTCTGGCATTGCTAATCTGATCCCTTATCCTGTTGGAACGCAGCAGGACGATTTTCTTGCAGCTTTCTGGTCACATCCACCTGTAAATAACGCACATCGGCTTCCAGCGTCTCTTCTGCCTGCGCCCGATTCATTCCCCTTGAAACCAGGCCCGCCAAGACCTGTTTTCTCAAGCCTTTAAGCAGCTTTTCCAGCCTCCGGCTGATCGTGGACTCATGTACCCCCACCATGCGGCCTATTTCGGTCAGGGTTCGGTCGTCCAGGTAATAGGAGGCCAGTACCAGCCGGTCTTCGCCGCTCAGCAGGCCCAACGCCTCGTCCAGGGCAGCCCCAAGACGGCTATCCAGCGGACTTACGGGCTGAGAAGACGGCGTTGCGGAGAACTGTACCCCTTCTTCCGCCTGTTCTTCAAGGCTTACCAGGCGCTTGGTCTTGCGGTACCGGTTGACAAATTCCTGGGCCAGCACGGTCCGCAGCCAGCCTTCCAGCGAACCGCGGCCCATATAAAAATTCAGGCGGGAAACGCGACGGCCTTCCTTCTCTGCCGTGCCATAGAGATCGGCATAGAGCGAATCGGCAAGGTCGCGCGCGCTGGAATCTTCCTTGGTGATGCCTCGGGCAATGTCATAGAGCTTTTCGCGGAAGCGCGTAAGAAACGCCTGCCATGCGGCATCGTGGCCGGCGGCGCATGCGCGGGCCAAGGCCAGTTCTTCCAGCTTCAGGTCGCGCCAGAATTCCAGCTTCTGCTGCTGCGACGCCTGCGGCACATACTTGACCGCCACCTGCTCCAGCACCACGCCAAAAGCTTGCAGGGTCAGGCCATAGCGCTCGCCTCCGCTCTTCTCAAAGAGAACGCGTAAAGAGAGTGCATTTGCTTCAACCGGCCTGGGCCCAGAACTCATGGTTCGGATAGTATCAATTTTAACCGCAAGAATACTGCCATTTTACATTCTTAGAGTGAAAACTAGGGCCCAGGTTGTAAAGGGGAGTTGATATGAAACACTCTTTTCTGCCCATGCTGGCGGTTCTTCTCATCGGATTCGCAGTAATCTCCGCAGCCTTTGCGGGCGATGCTGGAAGCTTGCCGGCCACGTCAAACGATTACAAAATCCTTGCGCCTATTACTCATGGCGATCTAACAATCTTTCCCGTGGTGTCCGCTAAATCGCACGACACCAGCGATTTCATTACCCTGGATGAAGGTGTCCGCTCCGGTGAAGTTGTAGTAACTGAAGTGGGCAATCTGCATTCGACGATGCGCCGCCGCCCGCCCTATCAAACACGTCCCTACCAGGGCGCTGAGGTGAATCGGCTGGTGCTGGTCAACAACTCAAAGCATCCGCTGATTCTGCTGGCCGGAGAAGTTGTGACCGGCGGCAAACAGGATCGCGTCGTCGGCAAAGACCGCATTGTTCCCGCTGAAAGCGATCCCGTGGACCTTTCTGTCTTTTGCGTCGAACACGGACGCTGGATTGAGACATCAACAAAATTCGATACGCATGCATCCGTTATGCTGCAACCAAGCGTACGTATGAAAGCAATGGCCGATCAGGACCAGCAAAAAGTGTGGGATGAAGTTGGCAAGAGCAGGACAGCGATGGCGGCGGCGCTTGCATCTCAGGCCAGCCCTTCTGCTACGCCGGGGCCCGGGCAAACAACCGAGACTGTTACTGTTGCTTCCTCCGCTGACGTCCTCGCACTTAACGGCACCAGTTCTTATGCCAAGGCGAGAGAGAACAAAGCCGTTCAAGCGCAGGTTGAGTCGATCACCGAGCCAATGCGGAAATCGTATGAGAGCGTAATCAAACAACTGCGGAACCAGAACGCGGTTGGCGTCGTAGTAGCAGTGAAGGGACACATTGTTTGGGCGGACATGTTTGCCAGCAGCGCGTTGCTGGCGAAATACTGGCCCAAATTGCTGGAGTCCTACGCCACTGAGGCGCTAACAATGTCTGGCGCGCGTGGCGAAATCAGCATCAAAGAAGCACAGGAGTTCCTGCTGAACTGGCAGGCCCGGCATGAAGTGGTGGACAGCGAGCCGGGGCTTTATCGGCAGCGTGAATTGATTGGTGACAAATTCAAGGCGTTTCAGTTGACGTCCTTGTTGTCCAAAGAAGCGTTTGACCTGCATTTGAGCAAGATGGCGGACTAAGGCTTTGTTCGTAAAATCCGCGAAAAACCTACGTTAGGAAACGTCAAGAACCATTGTGTTTGCGGGCCTGTGATACGGTACAGGCCCGAATTACTTTCGTCGCGTTACCTATGATTGAGAGGAAAAAATATTCCTGCAACAAACTGGACGGAATGAGTGTCTAATTAAGCAAGACGGTATAAAGGTCGGAGGTGACCTATGGGAGAGAAATTCTCGGTGGCTGAAGTGGCGGCGCTTCGGAATGAACTCCTGCAAGGCGGACTTGATTCATTCCAGACAGCGGAACTTTTGAAAATGTTTTTAGCCGGGCGCGGATATGGCGTCTCGCCGGAAAATGCACTCGACGCGGCAGGCCGAATTGAATGCGCGAATTGCAACGTGGAATCGTTGCACAAGGAACTTGAGAGTTTGGCATTAGTAATGTAACCGCATCATGAACGCTGAAAGAGCCGGGCAAACCAGCCCGGCTTTTTTCTTTTCTTTTTCTGTATCCCGAGCGGAGCGAGGGATCCCTTTAGCGATAAAAATAAAAGAAGAGGGCCGCGAATTAACGCGAATTGATATCTTTGATCTGATTCGTGCTCATTCGCGAAATTCGCGGCTAAGCTTCTTACGAACCTGAACGATTTCTCGGTGGTAGGGTTCCCTCCCCTTCGTGAAGAACGCTCAGGGTCGGGATTGCAGAAGAAAGCTCATTCGTAATGCAATGCTTCCACCGGATCCAACTGTGCCGCTCGGGTCGCAGGTAGCGTTCCAAAAATCACTCCCACCAGCACCGCCACAATAATCGCAATAATTGCGGAGAGTCCCGAAATCGGAATTCGGTACTCAGTTAGAAAGCGCACGGAGAAAGGAATTGCCAGTCCCAGGATCGTGCCAACGACTCCGCCGGTCAGAGAGATCAAGACAGCTTCAGTCAAAAATTGCAGGCGGATTTCACGGCTCGTCGCGCCAATCGCTTTGCGTATGCCGATCTCGCGAATGCGCGTCCGCACATTGGCCAGCATGATATTCATGATTCCCACGCCGCTTACGATCAGCACCAGCAAAGAAATCGCCAGCAGCATCAACGTGAGTCCGTTGGCTGCCCGCGCCGCCACCGCAAGCAACTGCGTGAGGTTTTCCACCCGATAAACGGATGTCGCGCGATGCCGCGATTGCAGCACCTGCTTGATCATCTCTGTCGAACGCGCGACTTCGCCCGCGTCAGAAACGGAGAAGAATAGCTGCTTCACCGCGTCATTGCCGGTGAAATACCGCGCCACGTTATAAGGGATGAGAACAGTGTCGCCGGCAATTTCAGATTGCCCGAAAGTTTCCACGCGCTCTCGGAAAGTTCCGATGATTACAAACGGAAGCCCGTTGATCTTGATGTCTTTTCCCACGGCGGCGCTCTGGCTCTGATAGACGCGTTGCGCAAACTGCTGTGTTACCGCGGCAACATGCGCCCGCGACATCGAATCTTCTTCATCAAAGAAACGCCCCGCCAGGATCTCAAGATTCCGCACCGTGGAGTATTGCGTGGAAACGCCCAGCACCTGTATATCGCGCTCCCTGCCGCCACCCATGCTTACCCGGTCATGGATTTCAACCATCGGCGAAGCCGCCTGGATTCCCGGTACTTCCTGCTGCACCGCCCTCAAGTCTTCTACCGTCAGGTCGTCTCTGGCGCTGGTACTTACGGAAGCATTGCTGCCGCCTTCGTAATACACATAAATCAGGTTGGCCCCGATTCCCTGAATCTGGTTCATCACGTATTGCTTGCCCGTGAGGCCAATCGTTACGACAACGATCAGCGACGCCGTGCCGATCACCATGCCCAGGGCCGTCAGCGCAAAGCGCCATTTGCTGGTGCGGAAAGAATCGATCGCAAGCGACACCGTCTCACTAAAGAGCATCGTGTTGCGCGCGGTTTCCACCAGCGGACGTCCAGTCATCTTGTTATTGTACGTCTCCTGTTCTTTAGACGCTGGTTACTGAAGTCCGTTTTATTTCCCGAGCGTAGCGAGGGAACCTATCACACCCACCAACTCTAAGGGACTACAAACCTCACTCATACATTCGCGATCATTCGCGCGAATTCGCGGTCGAAGTCTTTTTTGATCTGCCCGCCGCCATTCAACAACAAAAAATCAAAAGGCGATCACCTTTCAGCGATCGCCATGTTTAAAAGTTAAAAGCTAAAAGCCAGCAGCTAGTAGCTAGTAGCTCTTTATTCCGCTTTCTGATCCTGCTGTGGCTTCGTGATGGCGATCGTCTCACCCACGTCACCCACTTTAAAGCGGGCAAAGCGCCGGACAGAGATGTTCTCACCCAGTTTGCCAATCTTGCTCGCAATCAACTGATGAATGGTGATGCCGGGTTCTTTTACGAAAGGCTGGTCCAGCAGACAAACCTCTTCATAGAACTTTGACATCTTGCCTTCCACAATCTTCTCCACCACATTGGCCGGCTTGCCGGTTGCGGCAGCCTGCGCGCGATAGATTTCTTTTTCCTTCTCATAGGCATCAGGCGTGACATCTTCCTTGCGGACAAACTTTGGGTCTGCCGCCGCAATGTGCATCGCAATGTCCTTGATCAGGTCTTTAAAATCGTCGGTGCGCGCCACAAAATCGCTCTCGCAATTGATCTCCACCAGCACGCCGATTTTGCCTCCGGCATGGATGTAGCTGGCCACCGATCCTTCGCTCGTCATGCGCGCCGCTTTCTTGGCCGCCGTGGCAATGCCCTTTTTGCGCAGCCATACCAGCGCGCCTTCAATATCGCCCTTGGCTTCAGACAGGGCGTTTTTGCAGTCCATCATGGGTGCGCCGCTGCGCTCGCGCAGTTCTTTTACCTGTGCCGCGGTAATGGTTGTGGTCTCTGTACTCATTCTCTTGTTCCTTCTATAAAAGCTTTTCGATCTATAACATTTTGACCCGCGTGCTGCATTTCTCACGCGGGCCATAATTCCATTTAGCAGAACGCTTCGCTGACCTGCTCTTTCCTCTTTTGCGACACGCACGCGTTTCGCGTGGTGTAGACGCCGAGTTGCGCCGGGCCGCCTGCAGTTCCATCCGATCTGCGGCGAGGCCGACTTGCGCGCCGAGCCGCCTGCTTCAGGAGCTGGAGAATTCTTCAGTAAAGAACACTCTCAAGCGGTTTGGAGCGAAGCGACAATTAAACGGTCTTGGCCACGTCCGCTTCTGGGACTTCGGCCGGCGTTGCCGTCTCAGACTCCGGTGCTTTCCGCACCTTGCCGCCCAGAACCTCTTCCATGTTCAGCTGTTCTTCTTCGGCCAGATCGGCAGAAGTGGGAGCAGACTGGCCCTGATTGGCAGCGGCGGCGCGTGCTTCTCCGGCTGCGGCAGCATCGGCAATTTCCGCGCCCTGCTTGTCCGTCGCAGCCTGCACGCCCTCAGCAATTGAGTCAGCGACCTTCGATGCAAACAAGCGAATCGCTCTCAACGCGTCGTCATTGCCCGGGATGACCCAGTCAACTTCCGTGGGATCGCAATTCGTATCCACCACGGCAACCACTGGAATTCCAAGCTTGCGCGCTTCCTTCACCGCAATGGCTTCCTTGTTTGAGTCGATCACAAAGACAACGTCGGGCAGGCGCGTCATGCTCTTGATGCCGGCCAGGTTGGCCTGCAAGTGCTTGCGTTCGCGCTCCAGCTTGATAACTTCTTTTTTCGGCAGCAGCTCGTAGCGGCCATCCGTGGCCATCTCGTCGAGCTCTTTGAGCCGTTTCACAGATTTCTGTACGGTGACCCAGTTGGTCAGCAATCCGCCCAGCCAGCGGTTGTTCACATAGAACATTCCACAGCGTCCGGCTTCTTCTGCGATTGCGTCCTGGGCTTGCCGTTTGGTACCGACGAACAGCACAGTGCGGCCGTCCGCGGCGGCGTCCTGCACAAACTTGCTCGCATCTTTAAACATCTTGAGCGTCTTCTGCAGGTCGATGATGTAAATGCCGTTGCGTTCCCCAAAGATGTATTCCTTCATCTTGGGGTTCCAGCGCTTGGTCTGGTGACCAAAGTGGACACCCGCCTCAAGCAGCTCTTTCATGGTGATGTTAGCCAAAATACCTCCTTATTGAATTGCATCCTCTGCGGCTCGCTTGCCCGCTCGGGATTTATTCCCTGCTCCGCTCCCGTTGGTGCGGGAGGGAAGATTTTTGATCCCGGTGATCAAACGCTCAGTTCCGTCCCTCGGGATCCCAGGACGGTTGAGCAAAAGCAAACTTGGTCAGACAAAAGCAGAGGACGGCCATTGCCGTCCCGCTGAAAAAATTATCGCTTGCTGAACTGGAAGCGCTTGCGGGCTCCCTTTTGTCCATACTTTTTGCGCTCTTTGCCGCGTGCGTCGCGGGAAAGGAAGCCTTCAGCCTTCAGCTTCTTGCGCAGTTCCAGGTTGAACTCCAGCAGCGCGCGGGCAATGCCCATCTTTAAAGCGCCGGCCTGGCCGTTGATTCCGCCGCCTGAAACCGTGGCAGTAATGTTGAAGGTGGAGCTGGTCTCGCTCGTCACGAGTGGCTGTTTCACTTCAACGCGCTGCGCGCCGGTCAGGAAATATTTGTCAAATTCGCGCCCATTCACCACAAACTTGCCGTCGCCGGGACGCAGGAAAACCCGGGCCACGCTCGACTTGCGGCGTCCGGTACCGTAATACTGAACTTGTTCAGCCATCTTTTCTCAATCGCTCCAAAAACTTTCTGTAAACCTAAACTTTTCAAAACTCGTGGACCACAGCCGCCCCCGGCTGTGAATCGAACTCTCTTGGTACTGGCGTCAAGCCACGAACAGCACTGCCCGATTCGAGCTTGCTCGCATCTCCTGCGCCTTGCCAAATACCAACTACTAAATACCGGTGTCCTAGGCCTGCTTCCGACCCGCCAACTCCAGAGCCTGTGGCTTCTGTGCCTGGTGATCGTGCTTATCGCCGACGTAAACTTTCAGCTTCTTGCCCATGGCCTTGCCCAGCTTGTTCTTGGGCAGCATGCCCAGGATCGCCTCTTGCACCACGCGGTCCGGCCTGCGGTCAAACAGCTTGCGGAACTGCTCTTCGCGCAGTCCGCCGGGAAAGCCCGTGTAATGCCGATACATCTTCTGTTCAGTCTTCATGCCGGTCACGCGGATCTTGCCTGCGTTGATCACGATCACATGATCGCCGGCGTCAATAAACGGTGTGTAAAGAGGCGACTCTTTACCGGCCAGAATGCTGGCCACACGCGAGGCCAACCGCCCCAGCGTTTGCCCTGAGGCATCCACCACAAACCATTTGCGCGCAATGTCCTGCCCGCCTGGAAAACGGGTTACCATTTCCAAACTCCTGAGAATAAAAGCACTAAGAAAGACCGCTCGATGACGCCACTTACTTCCTGACGGGGAAGACACAAGGCGGGCCAACTGCAGAGCAGTGAAGGTTTAAGAATACCCAACTTGCCCCAAATATGTCAACGCCAGCACCCAGGAAAGCAACCCGGGGCATTCGGCCAGCAGCCTTTATTCTAACCGATCACGGCATGTTTCGGCGTTGTGATCTTTATTCGTGCCCTTGAGGTCTTTGTGGCACAGGCACTCCTGCCTGTGTCCGACCATTGCTGTTTCTCAGCGTTTTCCGTGCCTCGGCGGTGAGCTTTCGCTTTCCGATTACGCGCGATGTCGGCATGCACGGCGATCTTTCACGGCCCTCTGCCTAATCCTTGGGTTGCCATTCCGATTTCGTACGTTTTCGGGCCCTTTTCCGGGTCTCTCTTGTTGCTCACTCTCGCGCCCGTTGCCATTTAAGTCCTTGCTTTTCAATTTCGGCGATATTTGGCAATACCGGCGGCCATCGCAATTTTCGCCACCCCCTGCCCCTCCCCTATGTACACCCATTTCCACCCAAGGTCACCCAACCTCACCCAAGCTTCGGCAGAGGGTTGCAAGCCCAGAATGCAAAAACCCGGCCGAGCAAGCCGGGTACCAAGTTTCTTATGTGGCACAGGCACTCTTGCCTGTGATTTTTTCTAGGACTCTTTGGACCGCAGGTGCCCTCGCCTGCGAATTAATAAAGTAATGATCTTTCCGCCAATGCTCATGCGCTGGGCGCGTCTTCGCTTTATTATCGTAGCTCCCTGCTATCAGAAAATCAAGCTAAATCAAAAGCCGGTGTTGTCTCAGTTTCGAATCTGAATGTCTGCTTTTGACGGCTCGGGGTTGTGGCATACTCAATCCCAGACCAGGGGATCAAGAGACGCGAATCGAATTACGCCAGCGACAAACCGACATTGGAATGCGGCAAGCTAACACTTCGGCGTAGTGGGCGCGGCACTGGGCTTCGGTGTCGCTCTTGTACTCGCCGCGCTTGCATACTTAGTCAACTCCCACGGGATTACCTACCATCTCGAGGATTTCCGTTGTACCAATGTTAAGCGCCAAAGGCGCGAAATTATTGAGCCCACCCTGAGGCGAGCGCCAGCGATGCCGTTGGGGTGGGTAGCAGAAAACGAAAGTTGAGCCCGCAACGGGCGACATAGGGGTCAGATGTTCTCACAAGATCTTCACGTTAGCGAACACAAGTGTCAGGCACGAATTGAGCGCTTTGGACGGGGCGGGCCCTGCGAGCGGCGGCCTGCGAGTCGTGCCTAAAAAGGGGCAACAGCACGCGCCAAAGAAAAACCACCCAAATTTACGCATCCCGTTTACACTTGTTCCCGCCATGAATCGCAAAATCAGCTTTCTCTTCCTGGCCGTCCTCCTCTTTCAAACCGCTCTCGCCCATGCTGACAGCGTCAAAGACGCGCTCAATCACAAATACAAAAATCAAGTCCTTGCTCTCCGCTCTCCGCTCACCGCAGACGACCAGAAATTTGATTCGGCCGGCCAATCTCTTGATACTGTTCCGAGTTCGGGATGGCTCCTTTACGGCGGAATCTATGTTGAAAAGCTAAACCTCTCCTCTGATACCTTGCGGCTGGAAGGTCGCCGTGCCGCATTGACCACCGACGAGAAGAATGGCCAGCCTATGCTGGTACGCTTCAGCAAAACCCAGCATATAGAAATCCATCTCGACCAGCCGCTCAACTCTCTAAACGACGTCGATGCCGTCTTGGGGCGGGTTTTCTTCCCCAGCGCCGACGCCGCTCAACATACACGGCCTGAGTTACGTCGCGCAGACGACAACACCTCAGACGATCAGATCTATCATGTTGGTGACGGGACCTCGGCCCCCAGGCCCACATACACACCGGAGCCAGAATTTTCAGAAGAGGCTCGCCATGCGCGCTTTCAGGGGATCGTTGTGATGAAGGTCGTGGTGAACAAGACAGGCAACATCGTCCGAATCAAGTTGGAAAGAGCACTTGGCAAAGGACTCGATGAAAATGCCATGGAAGAGTTGAAGTCATGGCGTTTCGAGCCGGCAACTCACAACGGGCAGCCTGTTGCGGTAGAGATGAACATCGAGGTGGCATTTCACCTCTATTCGAAGCCTCGCAGTATTCATTAGCTGGCTGACATCAACTTGCCGGGTGCCCCACTCTTTGCCGCCCGCATAACATCAATCCCCGGCAAAAACTCCAAACGGCGGCAAAGGGTGGGATACACAAAATTCGCGCAACTGCTGTCTACACGACACAAGTGTCAGGGCACGATTACGCAAGCCCAATCACACCCCCGCGACCATCAGCCTATTCTTTAGCTCTTGCCTTTGCGGATGGTTAGTGCATAATCCGCGCAGGAGAATCCATGGCCTGGGAAAAGGACCTTGAGCGTTGGGTGGGCGCGCGCCTGATCGATCCGCTCACCGCCGATCGCATCCGCGATTTTGAAAACGCCGCAGACAAGAAAGGTTTGCGCTGGCCCGCCATTCTCGCCATCAGCTTTGGCGCGCTCATGCTTTGCGCCGGCATCCTGCTCTTCGTTGCTTCACACTGGGACGACCTTGCGCCTTCGCAACGCTTTCTTCTTGTGCTGGCCATGGTCGGCATTTTTCACGTTGCAGCCGCGGCTCTCGGCCAAAAAGTGCCCTCCATGGGCATCGCCCTGCACCTGGTTGGGACCGCTTCTCTTGGCGCAGGGGTTTACATGGCGGGGCAAATCTTCAATCTGCAGGAGCACTGGCCCGGCGGCCTGCTGCTGTGGTCTCTGGGCGCCGCCGTGGGATGGTTGCTGCTGCGGCAATGGCCGCAGGCCCTGCTTGCCGCCGTGTTGGTTCCCTGGTGGCTTGCCGGTGAGTGGTCGCTGGCGACGGAAGGCTACCGCGGCGCATGGAACATCGCTGCCCAGGGCCTTCTTCTGCTTTCAATTCTTTACTTCACCGCCGCTCCCAAAGAGCCCAACCGGCTTTTGCGTCTTGGCATGGTTTGGGTCGGAGCTTTCTCGCTGATTCCCATGATTGCGGACGTAATCGTTAGCGGGGAACAAACGGCCTACGACTGGAATTGGCGTTCTTTGCACTTTCCTGTTGGGTTGAAAATTCTCGGCTATGCGGGCGCATACCTGCCGGTACTGGTACTTGCTGCTATCAAGCGAGAAAAAAGAGCCATTCCCGTGTTTGGCGCGGCAATGTGGGTCTTCTTGCTTGCGACCATGAGCAGAATAAAAGATGTTGAATCAAGCCCATGGATCTATCTCTGGGTGGCCTTGGGCGCCTGCGCGCTTTGTTATTGGGGCGTACACGATAACCGCAAATTATTCATCAACTACGGAACTGCTGTGTTCGCCATTGACTTGATTGCATTCTACTTTTCCAACGTGCTGGATAAACTTGGCCGCTCCATGGGCCTGATTTTGCTCGGAGTAATTTTCCTTGCCGGAGGTTGGGTCCTCAACCGCCTGCGAGGTGATTTGATTGCCCGCGCCGCGGCAGCAGGAGCAAGCCGATGAAAACTCTTCAAAAAGGATTGGCGGTCGCCGTCATCCAAATCCTGATCGTTCTAAGCGTGGGCGGAAAGCTGCTTTATGACCGCGCTACCAGGCCCCGCGTCTGGGTGCGCACCGCCTCCATTGATCCCGACCTCCCGATCCGCGGACGATACCTCACGCTCAATCTTGAGGTGCACAACGCAGAACCCGTGCAACCCCCGGACCCTAAGAATCCGGGCCTGTATTCGGGCGGCTACTATGTGGATCTGGCGGTGGAGAACGGCCGGCTCGTGGCTCACAAAACTGAGCGGCCCACTGGGATGACGATCAATTCCTGGGGCTTGCGGCGTAATCGCGACAGTGATATTTCTGTGCTGTCCTCTCCCGTCGTCTTTTTTCTTCCTGAGCATGCTGAAGCCCCGCGGGTGGGCAGAGATGGCGAACTCTGGGCAGAGGTCACGGTACCTAAAAAAGGTCCGCCCCGCCCCATTCAACTCGCCATCAAACGCGGCAGCCAATGGACGCCGCTCACTTATCGGTGATTCAAAAGCGCGGTGCGTTATGTTCCTTCAAACCGCGCTTTCCGCTTCTCCACAAACGCCCTGATCCCCTCCTGTCCGTCGGCGGTTCCGCCCGCCTCCGCGATCGCGCGGCTTTCCAGTTCCATCTGCGTTTCCAATGTCTGGTTCCATCCGCCGTGCAGCAGCCGCTTGGCCGACCCAAATGCGCCCGTCGGTCCTTGTGCCAGTGATCGCGCCAGCTCCTCCGCGCGTGACTCCAAATTTTCCTGTGGCGCGACTTCGGTGACCAGGCCCCACTCGCACGCTTCGCGCGCTGACAACACGCGGTTCGTCAGCGCCAGTTCCAGCGCTCGCTTGAGTCCCACCAGCCGAGGAAGAAAGTATGTCGATCCGCCGTCCGGCGCCATGCCGATCTTTGAATACGCCATCAGAAAATTCGCCGACTCAGCCGCAATCACCAGGTCGCAGGAAATCGCCAGGCTAAACCCGCCGCCAGCCGCCGATCCTTGCACCGCCGCGATGACAGGCGCATCCAGCCGCGCAAAGCGTGAGATCGCCAGATGCAGATATGAAGTGATTTCGCGCAGATAGGCCGGTAACTCTTTTTGCGCTAGAAATATCTTCACGTCGCCGCCCGCGCAGAAACTCTTGCCTGCGCCCTTCAGCAACACCGCGCGAACGCCCTGATCGGCCTCACAGCGCAGCGCCACCGCCATCAACTGCTTTGCCATCTCCAGATCAAGCACATTGCCCGCCTGCGGACGGTTGAGCGTCACGTGGGCAACGTCGTCGCGAACTTCAAAAAGCACAGGACCATCAGGCATGTTCAGCTCCATTCGTCACCATCGGCGCATGCGGTAACATCCGGCCACTTTATCCGTCTAAACATCAACACTCAAGCTAGAATTCCAGCAGCTCTTATGACCAGCCTGTTCCACGACATTCGCTACGCCCTTCGCCGCCTTCGCTCCACCCCCGGATTCACCGCCATCGCCGTCATCACGCTGGCGCTCGGCATCGGCGCAAACACCGCCATCTTTACCGTGATTGACGCCGTCCTTCTTCGCCCGCTGCCCTATCGCGATCCCGCGCAGCTCGTCCTGCTCTCAGAGCACACGCCGCGCTTTCCGCTTCTTTCCGTTTCATACCAGAATCTGGTCGACTGGCGCGAACAGAGTCAGTCCTTCACGTCCATGGGCGCGGTGCGCAATCTTGGTGTCACGTTGACCGGCTCCGGCGAACCCGAGCGCCTCACCGCTCAAATGCTCAATGCCAACATCTTTGATCTGCTGGGCATACAGGCCGCTCGCGGACGCACCTTCCTTCCGGATGACGATCGCCAGGGCGCGCCCGGCGTGGCCATGATCAGCTCTGGACTTTGGCAGCGGCGTTTTGCCGGCGCGGAAAATATTGTTGGCCAGCATCTCACGCTCGATAACCAGCCGTACACCGTCGTAGGAATTCTTCCCGCAGGCTTTCAGGTGCTGCAACAATCGCCGGACGTCGTCTTGCCGTTTGAGCCCTGGGCCAAAACCTTGCCGGACGATCGTTCATGGCATCCGGGCATTTTGCTCATGGCGCGACTCAAGCCCGGCGTAACGCTGGAGCAGGCCCGCGCAGAGATGACAACCATCGCCAGGCGCCTGGAGCAGCAGTATCCAGAGCACAACACTGACAAGACAATCATCGTGAACCAGATGCAGTCCCAACTGGTCGATAATGTTCGTCCGGCGCTGCTGATGATTCTTGGCGCTGTTGGCTTCGTCCTGCTGATTGCGTGTACAAACGTGGCCAACCTGCTCCTCGCTCGCGCCACCGCCAGAAAAAGAGAGATCGCCGTGCGCACCGCCATTGGCGCCAGCCGCTGGCGCGTAGTGCGCCTGGTGCTGACTGAAAGCATTTTGCTGGCTTTGATCGGCGCCGGACTTGGGCTTCTGCTGGCAAATGCTGCCGTTCCTGCGCTTGTCCATCTTGGTGGAACAAGCCTTCCCGCCAGCACCACTGTGAGCATTGATTCCACAGTGCTTTTGTTCACCACGCTGCTGGCGGTTGTGTGCGGAATGCTTTTTGGTCTTGCTCCTGCGCTGCACATGGCTGGTCTCGATCTGCGCTCCGCGCTGAATGAAACCGATCGCGGCGCCGTTGGCACTGGCGTAATGAAGCTGCGCGGCGCGCTCGTTGTCAGTGAAGTGGCGCTGGCCATGCTTCTGCTCGTCTGCGCCGGATTGCTCATCCGCAGCTTTGACCGGCTTTCCCGCGTCGCTCCGGGCTTCAGCGTCGATCATATCCTCATCGCCGATCTTCTGGTCTCGCCCGCCGCCCATCCAGACAAGACTGAGCGCAACGCGTTCTTTGATCGCGTCGTTGAGCGCGCCGCCGCGCTGCCCGGGGTCCGTTCCGCCGGTGCGGCGTCATTCCTGCCCGTGAGCGGAGCGGGTTCCATCATCCATTTCAATATTGAAAACCGTCCGCCCAAAAATCCGGGTGAGTATGTGATGGCGAATTACCGCGTCGTGAGCCCTGATTATCTAAAGACTATGGGCATTCCTCTTGTGAATGGCCGCCTCATCGCCGATGCAGACCGTGAAGGCGCGCCGGACGTTGTGGTCATCAACACCACCATGGCAAAAACTTTCTTTCCCAATGAATCGCCGCTGGGCAAGCGCCTGCAACTTGGGGCCACGCCGGATAAAGACACGCCCTGGATGGAAGTGATCGGCGTTGTGGGTGACGTAAAACAATCACTCGCCAGTGAAGCGCCCACTGAGATGTACGTGCCTTATCGCCAGGTGATCAAGGAATTGCCGGTCTTCAATCTTTCTCTGGTCCTGCGCACATCCGGCGATCCACGCACGCTCGCGTCTTCTCTGACCAGCGCAGTTCATGAGATCGATCCCAACCAGCCTCTGGTAAAGATCCGCACCATGGAAGAGAATCTCTCAGCTTCAGTCGCGCAGCCGCGCTTCCGAACCGTTCTGCTGGCGATTCT
>Ga0070734_10001855_pt1 | contig 28482 bp, 20 predicted proteins | sample Coa_R1_8_FD_66444 | JGI IMG/M metagenome (GOLD analysis project Ga0070734, IMG submission 66444) | Surface soil microbial communities from Centralia Pennsylvania, which are recovering from an underground coalmine fire - Coalmine... | ecosystem: Environmental > Terrestrial > Soil > Unclassified ... | reverse complement strand
AGTCGGGGAGCCGGATCGGGCCTCCGAGTTGCTCTCCTATCGGAACCAACATCCGGAGAGCCTCTGGCAAGTGTTGGAGCGAATCGCTCAGGGGGGTTGGAGCGCGATTGGAGGCGCTCCCGGACGGAACGAACTGCGCCTGGCGCATTCGGATGTGACGCTCTCCAATTCGGCGACGGCGCTGCTGGCGCTGCTGTTCCAGGACTATCAACGGACGCATCCCGGCCTGCCGCTCACCCAGGACTGCCAGACCGATGAGCAGCTTCCAGGGAAAAAACTGGCCGTTTCCATCGACGCCAGGGAGTTTCGGGAGCGCTTCCGTTCTGTCGAACGCGCTGCGGCTCCCTGCGGTTTCGATACGACGACGCATGTGACCGTCCGCAACTTTTTAACCTTTGGGCTGAATAGGGCGGACATGGCCGTCGTCTACGAGGCCAGCATTCCGGTCGCACAGGCCATGATACGGGAGGAGAAAATTGTGTTGACCCATGCGCTTCAGACCTACATTCCCGATCCCAAAATCGCGTTCGTCCTGACCGGAATGGTGTTCTCCAGAGCGCCCTGGATACAGTCCCTCCCCAATCTGCAGAGGCAGGAACAGATCGCGGGAGCCAGGGCCTTTTTGGAGTACTTCCGTAGTCCGGAAGTCCAGCAGCGCGCAGCGGCGCTCAACTACCGGAGCGTCGAGCAGGACAGCAAGGAACCGACGCTGATGTTGCCCTCGCTGGGCGTTCCCTCGGAGCAGCGGATTGTGGATATGGAGACCCTGATCATGTTGCAGGCACTCTGGGAGCAGATGCGACAGAATAGTTTTCGATAGCAGGAGCGCCCTTCCATCGCATATGGAAGGGCGTTGTATACAGGGCAGCCCATCGGAAGCCGGGTTCGTCCGGAGTTCTAACGGGCACAGCGAAAGCCCGTGAGAAATAGAAAGTATGTGGCATCGGGGGGCTGCGGGGCCGTGACGTTGGGAGGAATAGGCAGAGGGCGCCCCAGTTCGATATGGAATTCTGATGGCTGCGGTTTCCACAATCGTTTCAGCACCGGATCGGATGGCCGCAACCGTGCCTGATCCGGATCGGAGAGCATTGGATCCTTGAAATTGAACTCTAGCTTGTTCATTGGAGGATGAATATATTTCCCAGCCTGTATCATATCCAGGTCCCAGTCAACCAGAGGCATTAACCGGTCCGCCGTCTCATAGATATTCATGTAGATCAACTGCTTATCGAGGTCGCTGGATGTATCGAAAGGTATGTAGAAGAGCCGAGAGAGTATGGTGGGCACAAAAATATGTGAGAGCCGCATCCCTTGCGGGATGAGAGGATCTTCTATGAACATGAAAGGATACCCTTCGACAGGTTGTGAAGCACCCCGTCGACCAATACTTGAATTGGGTGTATTCTCTAGCTGATCCCAGATCCACGTGACCGACATGGTCAGATCCTTGCCGGAATAGGGAGGGGCGGGCGAAGGAACTACCAACTCCGCCCCATTGAGGACCATGTCCTGAACCCCATACACGCTCTTATCGAAGGGACGGGAGCCGTTCGCCTGGAGATAAAAAGGCTCCTTCCAGGCTTCGCTCAAATGCGCGATCCCCTCCCTCATTACCTCCTTCGACCACTGACCGAAAGCTTCGCCCGCTTCAGATAACGGCAGCCAGGGGAGACTATAGACATTTGCCATATGTGCAATAGAACCGTAACTCATTCCACTCTGAACCAGTTCCGTCAGCTTGTCTTTATGCGCCTGACGCATACGCGCCCAAGTCTGTTTGGTGTCCGCCATGTAACTGGCAAACCAGGCAGGAGGCGCATCCACACCTCTCGGTCCAAAAGCCGCCAGGCACCACTCATAGGGCGTCGGCAAGCGCTTCCCACGCCAGCGTGCATACAACGCCGCCCCCGTCAGTGGCACGCCGATCACCGGATAGTTGCGGATCGAAGGGGGAAACGGGTTCCCCGATGGACCCCAACCCCACGGATAGAGCGCCGCGATCACCTCCGGTTTCTGACGCTCACTCTCGGGGATCGAACTCCAGAACGCCAGATAGTCCTTGTTGGACACCTTGCTCCGATCGATCTTGAAGGGAGCCACACAGGCCACCGAAGCTCCTTCCATGTCCCGCTGAAGCACCCACAAGTTGTGGGGGATCCGAACCGGACCACCGGGGATCGCCACCATCTCATTGAGGTTCACCGGAGCCTCTGTCTTCCCAGCCTCCGCCTTGTCGGCTCCCGCGCCACCTCCGGCAGCAACTCCCTGCCCCACTTCCGTAGGAGCGCCTGTCGCACTCTTCTGCGCACCTGTCTCCTCCGCTTCGGCAGGAGCGTCTGCCTTTCCCACCGCATCCGGAGCCGGATTGGCCGCCTCTCCAACGGACCCCTCCTCCCGCTCCTTCTTCTCCTGCTTGGCAAAGAGGGCATCCGGAGTTGGAACCGGACTGACGCAGTTGGTCGCCTCCCACAACACCTGGAATGAGATAAAGCCCTTCCCCTCAACGCTTGCCGATGCTCCTGGGATCAGCCCGATCCCCATCCCCTCCGGCCCCATCACTGCCGCTCCCGCAGGAACGGACTTGAGCGCTTCTGTAAAACCCAAAAACCCCGGATGGTGTTTATCGGGGATCTTGGGTGGAACATCGATCTGAACTTTCTGACGCTGCAGGGGAGTAAAATGCCCTGCCTTCTCATCCCAATGGCTCCATACCGCCTCCACTTCATCCCCTGGCTGCAAGGTGTCTGGCAATAAGGTACGCAGAGCAGGAAGGCAGACATTGTCGAGCTTGAGCATGGCATATCCTAACGGAACCATTGTGTCGTTTTCCGGGCGCTCCGTTCCGAAATAAGTAGGACGCCGGCCAGGAATGCGCTGCTCCTTCGCGGTTCCAGGATTGAGGAAAATGGTGACCGCCTGGTAGGGAGTGACGGTCTGAGTTCCGGTGAGGGTTTTGGAGAAGAGGACAGCAGGGACGAGGACGAAGCCATCGGCTCGGATTAGAAATCCGTTGCCATGGCGTGTTTCGAGCTTCTTGTGCTCCTTGTCGAGGTTGATGACTTCGATACCGACAAGAGCATTCTCGATGGTGGTGGTGTAGGGTCCTTTGGCAAACTGCTGGATCACCTGCGGCGTTTGCGCATGGGTTGTGAAGGGCAAGCTTATCAGAAGGGGCATCCACGCTGCCAGAGCCAGAGATGTCCCGATCCTGCGCGTCGTTGTCTGCATCATCGTCACTCCTTGAGCCGGGCATTCTAATGCTAGAGACGCAATCATAACGCGTTAGTGACACAATGAATACGGTGAAATGTTTGTGTGTTGAGAAATCCGAAGAGGCACAGAAGAGGCAGGGAAAGTACGCCCCAGCCCCGAAATGAGGGGCAAAGGAGAGAGGAGCGAGAGGGTGAAGATAACCGAAGTGAAGGTGATCGTGACATGTCCGGGGCGCAACTTTGTGTTTGTGAAGGTGATGACAGACGTGCCGGGGTTGTATGGGGTCGGGGAGGGAACGCTGAACGGCAGCGAGCCAATCGTGGCGGAGGCGATCCGCCATATGAGCCACCTGCTCATCGGGCGCGACCCGCAGCGCATCGAGGATACCTGGCATCTGCTCTATCGGCAGGGCTACTGGCGCGGCGGCCCGATCTTTATGGCGGCGATTGCGGCCATCGATTTCGCCTTATGGGACATCAAGGGCAAACAGGCGGGACTTCCGGTCTATCAGTTGCTGGGCGGCAGGGCGCGGGACGGCGTGATGTGCTACACGCACGCCAGCGGCAGAGACGCCGTGGAGTGTGAGGACAGCGCCCGCAGCATCATGGCGCGCGGCTTCAAAGTGGTGCGCTGCCAGGTGGGGCCGTATGGCGGCGCGGGCGTCCTGGGGAAGAACCCGCCCACCACGGAGGGTACGCCTCCGGAGCAGATCTATGAGCCGACGCCCTACCTGCTCAGCGTCCCGAAGCTCTTCGCCCACCTGCGCGACAAACTGGGCATGGAGATCGAACTATTCCACGACTCCCACGAGCAGCTTAACCCCATCGAGGCGGCACGGCTGGCGAAGGAGCTGGAGCCCTATCGCCTCTTCTTTCTGGAAGACCCCCTCATGCCCGAACACCGTGAATCCTGGCCAATCCTCCGGGCGGCCTCTACCACCCCGCTCGCTATCGGGGAGATCCTCACCTCCCGCTGGGACTGCCTGCCCCTCTTTATGAACAAGTGGATCGACTTCATCCGGATCAAGCCACTCCATGTCGGCGGTCTGACCGAGGCCCGTAAGATCCTCACCCTGGCCGAGCCGTTCAACGTCCGCAGCGCCTTTCATGGAGCGGCAGATATTGGCCCCATCGCGCAAGCGGCCTCGATCACCCTCCAATCGGTCATTCCCAACTTCGGCGTGCAGGAGTGGACGAAGTATCCCGAACCCACCTATGAGGTCGTCTCCGGCATCTGCCGTATGGAGAGCGGGTTCGCCTATCCGAACGAAGCGCCGGGGCTGGGCGTGGACATCGATGAGGAGAAGGCGGCGCAGTATCCCTACAAACTGGCCTTTATGCCGCTCGTCCGCCGCGCCGACGGCTCGATGCACGTTTACTAATCCCATCCTACCATCAGATTCCACTTTTTGGGAGGAGCGTATTGTTATGTTACGACAGAAACACGAGCCGGAGGCACGCAACGAAGTCCGCTATGAGCTGCAAAAGCAGATCCCTACGCAGGGCACGACATCTCGGGAGATACGGAGACAACGTGCAGGCAAACAGTCTGCCTTAAATCAATGGGCTACGCAGAAGATGGGAGCGCAAAATACACGCCTGCCCTGGGTTATCCTGCCGTGTCTGCTATCCTTCCTACTCAGCCTCCCGACCATGGTATTGTTGAGTAATATGTACCCTTCGCACTCCACGCTGGGATTTGCTGTTGGCGCCGCAATGATGTTTGGCGGACTGATAGGTATGACTATCACACTGATCACTACGGTCTGGAAGCAAGCCAGGGCCGCGAGTCGCGAACCGATGCCCCAGGAGGAGGGCGTACAAGCCATCGGCCCCTTGCTGGACCGGCTGATGACGAGTTTCCTTGATCGTTCCGAGATGTATAAGCGGCTCATCGAATTGCTGCCGAGGTTGCAGCCTGAAGACACCTCCCTGCTGGAACCGCGCCATTACGAAATCTTAAACGGGTATTTGCATCAGAGGGTGTACCGACCTCACCGCTGGGCAATCGGGGAAGATGCCTTCTTGCTCGCAGTGCTCGATGCGTATTCGCGTATCGGGGACCCACGGGCCTTGCCGGATGTCATGCGGATCGCACAGGGCAAGGCAGCATACGATCTTCGGGACCCCGAGGTGAGGGCAGCCGCGCAACGCTGCCTACCGTACCTGGAGCGCGCTGCAGAAGCGCTCCAGCAAAAGGAGACCCTGCTACGCCTCTCCGAAGCGCCTATCGCACAGGAGACGCTCCTGCGGCCTGCCGCCCCTGCCTCTGTAACCGATTCCAACCATTTGTTACGCCCTACCGACGCAGAGGAGAATACTTGATGCGTACTGTGACGACCTTGCGGCAGGGCCGCTAACCTGTCCCAAACGCGCCCAGCCCGTGCGTATAGTATGCACGGGCCGGGACGGGGGAGATAGCATGGGGCTATGGGGTGAGGGTGAGGATGGCCGTGTACGTCGAGCCATAAGTGCCCGTAATGCTCACATTGGTCGATGCCGTCACGGCACTGGTGGGGATTGAGAACGTCACGCCGCGCGCCCCGGCAGGCACTTTGACGCTGGGCGGCACGCTGGCGTGGATGTTGTTGCTGCTGAGGGTGACGACGCACCCGCTGGGGCCGGCCTTGCCTGACAAGACGACGGCTCCCGTGATGGTTTTACCGCCCTGGGCGCCGCTCGGCGACAGCGCCATGGCCTGGAGGGAGGGTGTCGTCACCTGGAACGAGGCGCTCTGGTTCACGCCATTGTAGCTCGCGTTGATGGTTGCGGTGGTTGTTTGATCTACCGGGACCGACTGCACGGTAAAGCTCGCGGTGGTCGCCCCGGCGGCTACCGTGACCGTGGCGGGTACCGAGGCGAGGGCGGAGTTGTTGCTGCTCAGAGCCACCACCACGCCCCCGGTCGGCGCCGGGCTGCTCAGCTTCACCGTGCCCTGGAGGGAGTTGCCGCCTATGGCGCTGGGGGCACTGAGCGACAGGTTCGAAAGCGTCGTCTGCGCAGCCCCGGCGGGCGTTGCATTGACCACATTGGAGTTCAGGCTTTGCCCCGTCACATTGACCGCCGTCACGACGAAATAGTAAGTGGTCCCGTTGGTCAGGCCATTCACCGTTGCGGTCGTCCCTGCGACGTTCGTGACGGTGGTAAAGGGGCCGAGGGCCGTGGAAGCGCTCTTGACATTGTAGCTCAGCGCCCCGGCGCTGGCGCTCCAGTTCAGCGTGACGCCCCCATTGCCCGCTGCGGCGGTTAGATTGGCGGGCGGCGCGACGGTATCGGTGATGATGTCTCCCATCTGCACCACTTCAAACGCGCTGCCGGGCACACTCTTGATGGAGGACAGCATGTTGTCGTCCCAGTTGGGATCGTGCGCGCCGCTGAGGAACCAGTTGCTGCCATTGTCCGCAACGAACATGCCATACTTCTTCAGGGCCGTGAGGATGACCTGGACGCCAGCCGGATAGCCGGAGATGTCGAAATTGGCTTTGAGCCGCACGCGCATTCCCATTGGCGGGTAGCTGGGGTCGGTTAAGGTGCTGGCGAGGTGGCGGGCGGGATAGGTGTAGGCACGGCGGGTGTGGGCGACCGTGAACCGCAGGGCGTGGTTGATGACCCCCTGTCCGATGACCTCGTCATAGCGCACCAGGCCGGGAAAGATCGGCAGCCCGGCGGCGTCCGCCGAGGTCCATCCCTGTGGCCGGAGGGCATCGGAGTTCAGATTGAAGATCGCGCCCGAACCCGCTTGCCAGCTTCCATCCGGCTGCGGCCAGGAGTTCCAGGTCTCATAGAGGATCCAGTTGTCCCGATCGATCACGATCACATGCCGGTCGCCGGTCGAATTCGCGCCTCCCTCGATCGGCGCGTTGGCGGGAATGGGATAGGGGCCGGGATCGCTCTCACCGGAATAGGTGAAGGAGATCGGCACGAGCGCCTGGGTGCCAGGCACGACGATATAGGGGATGCCGATAGGGTTGCCGTTCCAGAACGTGCCGAAGTCGGGGTGCAAGTTCGTGTTGAGCCCGATGCTGGCGATCAGCGTCGCGGAGTTCGGGTCCACGGGCATCTGCGAAATGTCCTGGTTCCAGGGATTGTCGGACGGAAAGACTTGCTTGCCATTCAAACTGGCGCCGATCCCCAGGTCGGGGACCTGGGCGTGCGCCTGCCCCAGCAGCGCGGGTAGGCTCACCAGGGTCGTCAGCGCCAACAAGACGTTCCGAAGGCGCTTGCCGCCTCGCAAGAGGCGTGCGCCAGGGCCTGATGCGGTCAGGTAATCCTGCATCGTGTTCGTTTCCTTTCGGATGGGGTGAAACTGTCGTCCTGGACAGGGGTGGGTGGAAGGACACAGTACGCCCGAAATGTCGGGTCTACCGGTTATTCCACATTCTGAAAGTGGGGAGAAGGTTCCTTTGAGATGACAAATGTCTAGGAGTCGTATAGGAGATTGACGAACTACCCTCAAGGGCCTGTAGATTATAACATAACACGGCTAATTTTTCCAGTATTTTTGCATAGAAATTTTTTAATCTCCGGTTGCTTGCTATAAATGATTGTTCGTCTGGTCCGATCCTACGCGGAGGAAAACCGAAGGACCTGCCGCTCCGTAGTGGATTACGATGACGCCGTTCGGACCCGGCGATGCGCCCTCTCGCGAGGAGAGCGCACTCACCGGACCGCCTATGAGAACGGCAGGCGGAGCGCATGCGTAGAGAGGATAAGGGGTTTTCCCTCACCTCTCTCCATAGGAGTTACCAACCAATGAGTGTAACCTTGACGGCGCACTGCCCTGCCATCGAGTGCGAGGGCTGCGCGAACTCGATACGCCGCTCTCTAGGCAAACTGACCGGCATCGAACATGTAGACGTGGAAGTCGCTCAGAAAAGCGTCACCGTGCAGTACGATGCCGCGCAGGTGGATGAGGCCGCCGTGCGACAGCGCCTGGAGCAGGCCGGATTTCCGGCGGAGGCGGCCCCATGAAAGGAAGAGGCTGGCTGCTCGTCGGACGCTGGGCGCTGCGGGTGGCGCTGGTGATCTGGCTGGGTTTCGGGCTCTGGAACGCCCTGCACAATATCGGGGACCTGAGCGCCCTGCGGGATCGGGGGCGTACCGCCCAGGCTCAGGTGATCGGCAGGGAGATCGTTCCGCCGCAGGCTTCTGTCGGCTATGTCCACTATGCGTTCAAGGTGGAGAGGTTTGCCGTGGAGAACCGGTTCCCGGTGCCCCGCGCGGCCTACCCGGAGTATCCGACCGGGCGTGCCTTCACTGTGACTTATCTGCCCGAGCATCCGCACACCCACCAGATGGGACTGGTGGATGGCGCGCGCGTGCTGCGCAGTGAGGTGATGGCGGTTCTCCTGGGGATCCTCGGGGTGCTGGCGCTCGGCCTGCCCCTTCTGGCTATCGAGGCGGCCTTACACACGCGCCGCCCCGGTTCCACCCCACGGGGATGAATCCCCGTTCTGAAATACAAAACCCGCCTTCGCGGGTTCGACCTCACCCCACCCCCTCTCCTATATGAGGAGAGGGACTAAAGGGAGTCCGCGAAGGCGGACTTTGCGTTTCAGAACGGCGTTTCAACGCCGGGACAGGCGACTTCCGTTGGAAAGCGAGTGACATAGGTGATGTTGCGTGACCAAAACCGGCGAACGGAAGCCGTCCTGACCCTGGCGACGCTGGGCGTTGTCTTGCTGGCGCTGCTCCTCGTATATGCGGCCCGAGCGCACGCGGAGCCGCCCGATGCCCTGCCCATAAATGAAGCGACGGCGGAGCAGTTCGCCCAGGCGTTCGGGATCAGCAAGGAGGCGGGCGCGCGCATCGTTGCCTACCGGACGGCGCATGGCGGCTTCGAGAGCTGCGACCAACTCCTGGATATTCCCGCTCCCACGCCTGCGAAACCTGCGAAGTCTCTTCCGGCTGCCGGGTCGCGCCATACCCCGCTGCTCGATCCTGTCGCCGTGCGTCCCCTGTTGAAGCGCTGTATCGTCCGCCCTGTGGGAACGGTCTTCCGGCACTTCTGGATCGGGGCGGGGTTGCTGGCTCTGGCGATCCTGTTCGTACCGCCCTGGCTGCGGGCGCGCGGCGTGGGCGGCGACCCCTATCTGCTCCCGCTGGCCCTGCTGCTCTCCGGCCTGGGCGTGGCGATGCTGTTCAGCCTGAAGGATCCCCTCCGGGATCGCACCGTGTCGGAGCACCACCTCGCCGGGATCCTGGCGGCGCTGGTCGCCTTTCTGCTGGCCGCCCGCATCTCCCCGGTCGCTCGCCTGGGTATTCGGCGTTATCAGTATCTCTGGGTGATCGGAGCGGGTGTGCTGGTGCTGGCGCTGCTGCTCGGTGGGTCGGGACCGGAAGGGGTGAAACTCAACCTCTTCCACTTTCAGCCCGTGGAGATCGTCAAGCTCTTTCTGGTCTTCTTCCTCGCCAGCGCCCTGGCCGACCGCGCCAGCCTGATCGCCGACACCTCCCGCCCGACCACGCCCTCCGAACGGGGAGGCAGGCGACTGCTGGCACTCTCCCTGCCCCGCCGCCAGGACATCGGCCCCCTCGCGGTGATGTTTGCGGGCGCGCTCCTGCTCTTTCTGGTCCTCAAGGACCTCGGCCCCGGCCTGCTCCTCTTCGCCACGTTCGCCACCACGCTCTACCTGATGACCGGGCGCGCCAGCTTTGTGACGGCGGGCGTTTTTCTGATCCTGGTGGGGGGCGTGCTGGGCTACTGGCGGCACATCGGCGTCTTCGCCACGCGGGTGGACATGTGGCTCCATCCCTTTGCCAACGCCCATCCGAACGGGATGCAGTTGGGCGAAGCCTACTGGGGCATGGCATCGGGGGGCTGGCAGGGCAGTGGGTTGGGGATGGGGATGCCGGGGTTGCTGTCGCGGGGCGGCTCCGACCTGGCGTTTGTAAGCTGGTCGGAGGAGACCGGGCTGATCGGAGCGTGGATGGCGCTGGTGATCTACGCGGTGCTGGTCTGGCGCGGCCTGCGGATCGCCCTCCACGCCCGCAACGATTTCGACCGTTCGCTCGCCTTCGGCCTGACTACGCTGCTCGGCCTGCAGACGCTGCTCATCCTCGCCGGGGTGACCGGGGCGTTCCCGCTGACGGGCATCGCGCTCCCGTTCCTCTCCTACGGCAATAGCTCCCTGGTGGTCGCCTTTATCACCGTGGGCCTGCTGCGGGGGATCTCCGCGCCGCCTACAAGCGGCGTCGGCAACCCGGAGCCGCCGGAGGAGATTCGTGTCGCCGCCCGGCGCTTCGGCGTGGCATTCACCGTGCTGCTGCTGGGGGGCATCGGGCTGTGGAAGCTGGGGCAGATCCAACTGCTGCATGCGGATGAGATCGCCCTGCGCCCCATCAAGACGCCCGATGCGGATAAGGTCGTGCGCAACCATATCAACCCGCGCCTGCTGGCAATGGAGCATGAGATCGAGCGCGGCAGCATCTACGACCGGCAGAACCGGGTGCTCGCCACTTCCCGCGAAACGGAGTTGAGCGCCTTTGTCGAGAAGAGCAAGGCGCGCCGTATGGCGGACGCCCGCGCGCGCTACTATCCGTTCGGCCCGGCGACGGCGCAGCTTATCGGCTATCTGGACCCGGCGGTCGGAGGGCCCTCCGGCTTTGAGAGCGCTTATAACAACGAACTGCGCGGCTTCAGCAGCTATGCCGAACTGCTGGACGACTATCGCCATCGCCACAGCTTCGGCTATCAGCCGCGCAAGGGTTACGACCTCTACCTCACCGTGGACGCTGAATTGCAACGCGACGCGCAGGCGGTCCTGGCAAAGACGATTGCCAAGCTCAGCGACAAACAGACGGGCAAGCCCAAGGACCGGGCGGCCTTTGTGCTGATGGCCCCGCAGACCGGCGAGGTCCTGGTGGCTACCTCCCTGCCCACCTACGATCCGAACGCCCTGACGCCCGAGGCGATGCGGCGCTTCACCACTGGCGACGAGGCGAAGACGGAGATCCCTCTGCTCAACCGGGCGGTGCGCGGCTTCTATCCGCCGGGCTCTACGCTGAAAGTCGCAACCACAGCCTGCGCCCTGGAGACGATGCCCAACGCGATGACCTTCGCCGTGCCCTGCAATCGGGTCACGGAACCAATCCACTGGCAGACCAACGGCGTGCGCCATGTGCGGAGCCATATCAGCGACGATAAGGGCGACCCGGCCTTCGGCACGATCACGCTGCCGTTCGCGTTCCAGGTCTCCTCGAACATCTACTTCGCCAACCTGGCTGCCGCCGTAGGCAGTGGCCCGCTCCGTACCACGCTGGCCGAGAAGCTGGGCTTCTCGCACACGCCGAAGCCGGAGTTCTTCGATGCCGACCTGCCGGACATCGGCTTCGGCCAGGGCCGAATGCTGGCCTCGCCGCTGGAGATGTGCCGGATGGCCTCCAGCGTCGCCAACAACGGGGAGATGATGCAGGCGCGGTTCGTCGCGCGGATCGCGTGGCCCGGTGAGAAGCCCGAGACGGCGACCAAAGAAGGGCAGGAGAAGCGCCCTATGGCGAAGAACTTCCCGCCGACGGTGCAGTCTCAGGCGATGTCGGCGCAGACGGCGGGCACGCTGCGGGAGTTGATGCGCAGCGTGGTGACAGGCGGCACGGCGCGGGGCGTTTTCGATTCGCTGCCATTTGATGTCGCGGGCAAGACCGGCACAGCGCAGAACCACCAGTACGATCACGACCCGCACTCTTGGTTCATCGGTTTTGCGCCCTACACGGAGCATCCTCGCTACGCCTTCGCCTGCGTGGTCGAGAATGGCGGCTATGGGAAGACCGTCGCCGCCGTCGTATGCAGGGATGTACTCAAAAAAACTGCCGCCCACGATAAGGAGTGAGGGAGATCCTGTCTGGAAAGGGGATGTCCAGATGCCTAGAGGAAAGAAACCTATCGTCATCAACACCAAGGGCCGAGATTGGGTGCAGATCAAGCAGGGCAAGTCTACTACGCTTATTCCTGTCGCAGTGTTGACTACCGTCGGCCTGGGAATGTTCCTTTTCGGTATTCTCTATATGCTAGGCGTCAACCCCCTGCATGACTCCAAAAGCGTCTGGGGCCTCCTCTTTGCAGGCACTATGTTCGTCGCCTCCGGGTTTATCTTGGGCCGCGTCTTGGCAGGCACACCATTCTCCGCCTCCGGGTTTACCTCTGCGCTGCTCCATCTCGTTTCCCGACGGCTGATCCCCGAGGATCAACTGTACGAGCGCTTGAATGCAGACTATACCACGCTGAACCGCGCGATGCGTCAGAACGATGTCCAGCCCCGCTTAATCATTAATGGTGCGCGCTACTACTCCCATGGAGATTTCGGCGACATTGCCACCCTGCTCCGGGCCTCCAGTGCGTCCTCAACTAGCCAGGAAGTCCTCCTGCGCCCTGCCGCCGCCGGGACCGAAACGCCTCAAGTGCAGCTCCTCCGCGCCGCAGATCAAAGCGCGGAGGAGGCGAGCACCCAACAGCCTGCTGGATTGGAGCTGTCTCCGGCGCTCCAGAACGTGACACCGGCAAGCGTCGCGCCGCATCCCGAACAGGTGGTCGTGAACCGGAAGTCCGGGCTGTGATGACCCGGCTGTTCAGGACTCTGACGTAATTACAGGTGAGGAGGAGACGAGAGTGTTCAAACCACAAGTGTTTCCAGTGGCTCCTTCCATCTGGTGTGTGCGACGCGTTTCCTATCTCACCTGTTCCTATATCGTAACCACGCCAGCAGGAATCATTCTCGTGGATGCAGGGATGGATTCGGGTGGGCGTGACATGCTCTTTGCCCTGGATAAACTGCGCTTGCCTGCCGAAGATGTGCGCGCTGTGTTGCTTACCCACTGGCATAATGACCATGCGGCAGGGGCACATGCCCTGCAAGAGCAATTGAGAGCAGCAGTTTACTATCATTCCGCTGACGCTCCCTTTCTAACACGCGCCACGGCACACCAGGGTCTACGAGGTTGGTTGAGCGATCTCATCCCGGAATGGGGATTGTTTGTCCTCTTCAAAGGGTTACTTGGGGAAGCAACTCCGAAAGCGGTTACCGCCTCTACATTCGTTATCGAGGGAGACATCCTGTTTGAGGGTTTCGAGGTTATCCCCACTCCCGGCCATACGCCAGGTCATGTGTCCTATTACTATCGGCCTGAACACGCTCTGTTTGCCGGTGATGCGCTGGCGGTCGTGGGAGGACATATCCATTTCATGGCCCGTCCTGTGACCCCAGACATTGCACAAGCCCGTGCCTCGATGAGACATCTCCTCTCCTTAGATATAGACACTCTCTGCCCAGGACATCGAGCGCCGTTGACCAAGAATGTTCGCAGCCAATGTCAGGAAATGGCTCGCTATCTAGATCGAGGACAACCTTGGCCGCTCCTTGGATAAAGCCAGCAGCGCGCCTACGCTAACCGGCCTGGAATCGGGAATGTATTGTCCGCCCGCAGGGCGGTTGGCACATAGTGCCCCCAAGGCGGGTCGTTCACGACCCGACACTCCCGAAACCGGTACGAAAGCCAAGTCGTATTTCCTCTGATGGTCCTCACTACTGGAATTTGGTGTACGAATAGGATAAGGTTTATCATCAGCGTGAAAGATGCGGAAAACCGGTTGCCGAACCGGCCCTCCTCGGCGGTTTTCTGGTGCAAGGCAAGCCTGCTCAAGGTGCGGCGGGGCCTGCAGAATGCGGTCGGCGGCATTCGGAGGCATCCGCAGGCGGAAGCGACGGATTATCCGTTTGTAGCCGCTGAGTCCGTAACGCCGCTCTGGATCGAAGAGCAGCTTGCGGAGCTGCCTCTGCAGCGGGGTAAGGTGCAGAACCTGCGGAGCGCTCTACGCCGCCTGAACGGAGCCGCCATCCCTACTGGAGGTGTGTTTAGTTTTTGGAAGCAGATTGGAAAGGCTACGCGCGGGCGGGGCTATGTGGCCGGACGCCAGTTGCGTGAGGGCTGTCTGTTTCCCGCCATCGGAGGAGGATTGTGTCAGTTGTCCAACGCGCTCTATGAGATTGCGTTGCAAGCGGGTTGTGAGATCGTGGAGCGGCATCCCCATACGGCGCGGGTTCCGGGGTCCGCTGCCGCGCAGGGTCGGGATGCGACCGTCGCCTGGAACTACCTGGACCTCCGGTTCCGCGCCCCGTTCCCCTTTCTGATCGAAGCCCGTCTCACGGCGGATACGCTGATTGTGCGATTGCGAACTCGGGATGCGATTGTACATTCTGAAGCGAAGCCAGCCGAGCGACGGCCTGGGAGTATTGCGCTTCTCCCTCTCGCTCCGGCGCGGAAGTCGGTTGCCGACGAGGCGCACAGTTGCGCGACCTGCGGGATGGACGCCTGTTTTCGCCATCGGGAGTTTTTTGCGGGGTTTAAGGAGCGCGCTCCGGAACCCGCGCGAAGTGAGGCAAAGCGCTCCGCTGGGGGCGGCATCACGGCCTACCTTGTGGACGAGAAGGGGCCGGAGTTCGCGGCGTACCTGGCGCAGGCGCATTGTCCGGAGGATCGGCTCTGTCTGCCGCTGGACGGCAAGCGCTGGAAACTGCCGCGCTACACCTGGGAGACGGCGGGGTACGCTTATGTCGGCGATGCGGCTCTCCCGACGCTCCTCCGTTCGCTGCAATCCCGAAGGCTGGGACGCTATGGCGCGGCGCGCCTCCAGGCGCAGTTGGCGGGTGCGGAGGCGCTGGCGCAACGCCTGGCCCAGCATCTCACGGCGGAGGTGACCTACCTGTGTGTGGCGCAGTCGCTGCTGCCCTTTATGTGGCGGGAGGGACATCTGGGCGGACGCCGCTTCGAGGTCCTGATGTCGCGCCTGCCGCTGCAGACGCTGCATCGCCGCCTGGACGCCGCGCTGGAGGCGCACCCTGAACGGCGGACGTTGGGCGAGTTCCGCGCCCCAGATTGGCTCGTGGCCGCGGAGACCGAGGCGCTGGCGGAGGCGGAGCGCCTGGTCACACCCCATACGGAGATCGCCGGGCTGTTTTCGGGCCGCGCGCATCGGCTGGACTGGCATCTGCCCGCGCAGGGTAAAATAGCGCCGGGAACCGCCATCGCCTTTCCCGGCCCGACGGCGGCGCGCAAAGGCGCTTACGAACTCCGCGCCGTCGCCCGCACGCTGGATCGCGAGGTGGCGCTGTGCGGCTGCGAACTGGAGGGCGAGGCGTTCTGGGAGGGAGTTGCCACCCACCGCGTTCGGCGTGAAGAGGGAAGGAACTGGCTGGACGGCGTCGCCGTGGTGGTGCAGCCCGCCCTGGTGGAGGACAATCCGCGCCCGCTTCTGAAGGCATTGGCGGCGGGGGTGCCGGTAATTGCGACCACTGCCTGCGGTCTGGGCAACCTTCCAGGAGTCCTGACCGTACCTTATGGCGAGGAGGAGGCGCTGCGCGCCGCCCTGAACGCCGTCCTGACGCCTTGCAGGGAGGGAAATCCCGATGGAGCATTTTCTGCGCGGCTTAACGCTATGCCTGGCACTGGGTCTCCTCTTTATCGGTCTGGAGGGGCGACCGAAACGCCCGTCTCAGGAGAGGCCTGAACCGCAAACGGCCCCTCCTGCTTCCTGCCCGGCAGGGCTCACACCCGAAAAGGTCAATGCGCAACTGTCGGTCGCTCGCACCGACCTGCTCCACTACGGCAAGCCACTCCACGCGCTGATCGCAGGGCCGATCCGGAAACCATGGATCTCCCTGCGGGTCGAGAAATCGCACTATCGCCTGACCGTGCTCTATCAGAATGAAGAGATCAAGTCCTATCCTATCGTGATGGGGTTCAATCCGGTAGATGACAAGCGGCAGGAGGGGGACGGTTGCACCCCGGAAGGGAAATTCGCCCTCCAGGCCCTCTATCCCCATCGGGCCTGGTCCAAGTTTATGTGGCTGAACTATCCGACCTCCGAGTCCTGGCGACGCTTCTATGCCGCCAGGCAGCAGGGCCGGATCCCGCCGAACGCGACCATCGGCGGGCAGATCGGCATTCATGGCGTCCCCGACAAAGCTGACTACGCCATCGATGCCTGCCGGAACTGGACCCTGGGCTGTATCTCCTTGAAGACCAAAGACATCAATGAGATCTATGCGGTGTGCCGAACAGGCACGCCCGTCACCATTCTACACTGAGAGCAGAGCCATGACGCCCTACGAACAGACACCCATCCTATCCGCCTGGGAAGCCTTTCTGTCTACCTCCCTGGATCAACGCCTGACGCCGCAACAGGACGCGGCTCAAGCGGCGTTGGCGCGCTTCCATACGGTCGCCGCCACGGTTCCCGCCTATCAGGCGTTTCTGAAGGAGCAGCATATCGAGGCCGATAGCATCCGGACCGAGGCGGACTTCCGAAAACTCCCGCCGCTCACCAAGGAGAACTATCTGCTGCGCCATCCCCTGCCGGATCTCTCCCGCAACGGTAAACTGGAAGCCTGCGACATGATCGCCGTCTCCTCGGGTTCGACCGGGAAACCCTGCTTCTGGCCTCGGACGCTCGCCGACGAGTTGAACATCGCCTGGCGCTTCGAGCAGATCTTTCACGATAGCTTCCACGCCGATCAGCGCAAAACCCTGGCCGTCATCTGCTTCACATTGGGCACCTGGGTCGGAGGGATGTACACGGCAGCCTGCTGCCGGCATCTGGCGGCGAAGGGCTATCCGATCACGGTCATCACGCCGGGAAATCATAAAGAGGAGATCTTCCGCGTGGTGCAGGAGTTGGGGCCGCTCTACGACCAGGTGGTCCTCTGCGGCTATCCGCCCTTTCTGAAAGATGTCATAGATACCGGACGGGCGCGCGGCGTGGAGTGGCCGCGCTACGGCATCAAGCTGGTGATGGCGGGAGAAGTGTTCAGCGAGGAGTGGCGCGCGCTGGTCGGAGAGCGCGTCGGCTCGACCGATCTCTATTGCGACTCCGCCTCGCTCTACGGCACGGCGGACGCGGGCGTTCTGGGCAATGAGACGCCGCTCTCCGTCTGCATCCGACGCTTTCTAGCGCTGAACCCGGGTGCGGCGCGGGAACTGTTCGGCGAATCCCGCCTGCCCACGCTGGTACAATACGACCCCACGAGCCGCTTCTTCGAGATGCAGGACGGGCAACTGCTCTTCACCGGCGACAACGGCATCCCGCTCATCCGCTATAATATCCTCGACACCGGCGGCCTCGTTCCCTATGAAGCTATGCTGGCTTTCCTGCAGAACCGGGGCTTCGATCCGATTGCGGAGTTGACTTCCCGGCCCTGCGATGGGGCATCGCGCAGCATCCGCCCGCTGCCCTTCGTCTATGTCTTCGGTCGCTCGAACTTTACCGTCTCCTACTTTGGGGCGAACATCTATCCCGAAAACATCACGGTCGGCCTGGAGCAGCCTGAGATCAAAGAGTGGGTGACGGGCAAATTTGTGCTGCAGGTAAAGGAGACGACCGACCGTAATCTCTCTCTCTCCATCACGGTCGAGCTAGCACCGGAGGCGCAGGCGAATGAGACACGGCTTGCGACCCTTACGGAGTCGATCCTTATGCATCTCCTGCGCCTCAACAGCGAGTTCGCGAACTATGTCCCGGCAGAGTACCGCCGTCCCCAGGTCGCCCTAGTGCCAACCGGCGATCCTGAGTACTTTCCCATCGGCGTCAAACACCGCTACACCCGGCGTTGATATGGCCTTATCGAACCTGTCTCTTATTCATGTTAAGGAGAATATCCATGCTAAAACAATCTCTGCCTGTTGGAATCCGTTCCCTCGCCTGCATCGGCGTTTTGTTATCGGTGGGTCTGGCGGGCTGCCGGCTGTTAGAACCTACCCGTCCACCGGTCGCAAGTACGACTCCGGTTCCCGTCTCACAACCTCCGACGCCCATGCAGCAGGCTCCTGCCCCTGAGCATACTCAGAAAACCGTCGTGCTGGCGGATGTGCCCATGAACCAGGAACTCTTTGTCACCTGGGACCAACTTATCAGCTTAAACCAGACATCCCCACCGGTTACGATTACCTACTCCACCTTTCAGGACAGCAGCCATTTCGGCAGCCCACAATGGACGCTCATCAAGTTCCGCAACGGCTTTTATGTCCGGGGGTATCGGGTGTATGATGATGAGAACACCTCTTCAAACTGGTTCACATCCACAATGATAGAGAATGAAAAGAATTGTCAATCCATGACGATCCCCATTCAGAAATTGAAAGCTCTGACCGGGCCGCCGGAAGTGCTGGACGGGTACCAGAAGTACGAGACCGTTGACTTGCCGGAAGAGCAAAAGGGAGGGTAGGATGAAAGCGCTGCTCCTGCCGAGACGACTTGAGAGTTAGCCGCCTGCGGGTATAATGAGAGGTGTATGATAGCTCAATCCCCCGTTGGCGCGCGGATACGCGCCCTTTTTCTGGACATTGACGGGACCCTGATCGGCGCAGATACGCATGTCTCTGCCGGGGTCGTGGCGGCGCTGCAAGCCGCGAAAGCGCAGGGCTGTGAGATCATCTTGTGTACCGGACGCACCCGCTTTACCATGGCTCCGATTGCCGAGCAGATCTCACCGCTCCCCTCTTATGCAGTCACCTCCAATGGAGGGGTTGCGCTCCACCTGGGAACGGATACGCTGCTCTACCGTCATCTCATTCCGATACCCGTCGCGCTGGAACTCGTGCAGGCGATCCTGGAAGCGGGCGGAGACCCTTACGTCTTCGAGGATTCGGATACGCCCGGCGTGGAGGGTTCGCGGGTGCTGCACCATCCCGACCGACCGACCGGACCCTGGGCGCAACGGCCTCGCTATCGGCCCCATCATGGCATAGAGAATGCCCTGCCTTTTGCGCCGGTCTCGGTCAGCACCTTCGGCCCTCCGCCGATCATGCGCCCCTTGGCGGCGCTGTTGGCGGAGCGGCTCTCCGACAAAGTCGCCATCATTCAGTCGGGTTCCGATACCAATTGGGGCGTCGAAATGCATGCGCCGAATGTCAGTAAACGCCTTGGATTGGAGACAATCGTCACACAACTGGGTCTTTCACGTGAAGAAGTAGTGGCTATCGGCGACCATATCAATGATATGGAGATGCTGGAATGGGCGGGAATCGGGGTGGCGATGGGCAACGCGCTTCCGGAAGTCAAAGAGATCGCCGATTGGGTCACGGACCGCTACGATGAGGATGGCGTCGCCCGCGCTATCGAGCGCTTTGTGTTAGCCTGACACATCGCACATGGCAGCATCTTATGCGAGGTCTGCATGGATCTACAGGTCGGTGGAGGAGAACTAAAATGAGAAACTGGATACTACGCTGGATCGCCAGCACCGTCGCCCTGCTGATCCTGACGTTGGTCCTGCCGCAGTTTGGCCTGGGCATTCATCTGGATACGGCACACCCGCTGATGCTGGTGGTGGGCGTCCTGGCGCTGGGATTGGCGAATACCATCATCCGCCCGATCATCATGTTTTTCGTCTGGCCGATCAACTGCCTGACGTTCGGGCTGCTGGGCTTCGTCATCAATGCCCTGCTCTTCTGGCTGGTCGGGAACGCGGACATGTTCTACAAGGGCCTCTCACTCGGCTTCCGGGTAGATCATACCACTTCCGGCTTCTATGCTGCGCTGATCGCGCCCGTCGCCATGGGTATCATCAGCGGCATCATCAACTACCTCTTCAAAGACCGCAACGACCGCGACAACCAGTGAAACCACTTTGCCCCCACCCACGTTGAGGGTGGGGGCAAGTTACCTCACAGCCCGAAACGGGTCTGAACCGTTACCAACGGATCGCCGAAACCGGGAAAATGGACATCTACTTCTGCGGTAAGCCGCGAAGAGAGGCCCGCCCCAACGAAGGCTTTGCCCCCGAAACGCGTTGTGTCCCCGATATAGGGTCCCACTCCTGCGCCTAAATAGATCCGACTTCCCGCTATCAAACTCTTCGAGAAGACCTGATCTACTGTGATCGGAACCAGCGTCGAGACGCCTCCGAAGTTCGCGGAGACGATGGCGTCGGCATCGATGCGTGTGGTCAAGCCGGGCATCAGGTGGAAACCCGAAAACGTCACGTCGATGCCGCCATCGAATTTGACATTGGGAGATATCATCGCACCCAGGCGAATGTTGATCGGGAAGGGGCTAATCACTCCAACAGGAGGCAATTGCCCGCACTTCTCGTTTGGTTTGAGCAGGGAGGGTACGGTGAGCGTCAGGGATTTCGCGGCAGAAGCGCCAGCATCGGAAGAGGACGCGTTTTTCCAATCGAGCGTCCCTTTGGGCGCGGACGCAGTAGGGAGAGCCGATGCTTCCGCACGCAACTCCGATGCCTGTTCGGCAGTCAACGTCGCCGCCTGGACCATGGGCGCAGGCGCGGAAGCCTGCTGGGCATGGGCGGGAATCGCCAACCACGCAGAACCTATACCGATCAAAGCCGTCACGCCGGTCATCATGCCCCAAGACGCAAACGGACGCACTCGATGATCTCTCAGCATATTTCTTATCTCCTCATCGGGGGTAATGGGCGCTATAACGCATAAAGCTCCCGGAACAGAACCGGAATGCGGACGAACTCAACACGATTCCTGTTCCCTGGTTTGCCGGCGGTTGCCGATAGAACTGCTATTTCCTGGGAATCCAAAGGGGGGAGGGATGTTACAGCAATTGTGCCTGGCCGAAAAAAAGTCAAAAATTTTTTCTGACGTCAAATTTTTTTTCTTGTGAGTCTATCTGCACAAAACTTAGACCCTGAACTCAGACCCTGTGCAACCTTCGCGCAAGAAGATGCAAAGACCGTCAACACCGTTCCGAATCGGTATCGAATCCGCACTAGAAAAGAGCAAGCAATAAGCTTGGACTGCCTTGCGGCGGTCTCTTCTTTTTTGCTATAATCTGCCCTATTCCGAAGCCTGGGCAGAAATGAAGCAGCCAGCCGGGGGAAACTCCCATGCTTTGGAATCGCGTTTGGCGATGAGAAGCCGCGTTTCGGATCCACCGAACAAGCGGACACAGTGTGGGAGGGCAGGGTGAGCGGACAACTCGAATTTGGAGAGGAAGACCGACTTACGACCCTGCGTCGCGCCTGGGAGCTCTCCCTGCACCTCCTCGCATCGAAAGTCAACTCGGTCCCTCTGGAAAGCTTTATTCGACCCATTCAGCCGCTGGGTTTCGAGGCGAACATCGTCACGCTCGGCGTGACCAGCACCTACCATAAGGAGCGCCTCGAAAAGAATCATCTCAATGCCATTCGAAGCGCGCTGGAGTTTCATCTCGATACCACGGGACTGCAGATCGAGTTCGTGATCCTGACTCGTGAGCAGCGTACCGCCGGAGCGCAGCCCCGAAGCGCGACTTCGAAGGCGAAAAACGATCAGCCCACGCTGCCCCTGGATGAAGATGAGGACGAGGAGATGACCGCTGCGACGCCTCCGGCCACGTCCGCGTCTTATACGACCCCGGCCCGCGTTCAGAATGCGTCGATGCGTTCCTCTCACCGTAAGGGCGAGCCGAAACACAACGAGCCGGACCTGCCGACTATTCCCTCACTGCCGCTAAATGAGCGCTATACCCTGGACAACTTCCTGGTCGGGCCGCGCTCGAACCGTATGGCGTATGCAGGGGCCGTAAACGTGGCAGAGAAACCCGGTAACTCGTACAATCCCCTCTTTCTCTATGGAGGGCCGGGGCTGGGCAAAACGCACCTGCTGCAGGGGATCGCCCACTCCATACGCAAAGCCCGCCCACAGACGCGGATCGCGTATGTGTCCGGGGAGTTCTTTACCCAGCACTATGTCACCTCACTGCGGGAGCGCACTACGGAGATGTTCCGGCGTCAGTATCGAGAGGTGGACGTCTGGCTGGTGGATGACATCCAATTCGTGGCGGGCAAAGAGCACACCAAGGAGGAGTTCTTCCACACGTTCACCGCCCTCTACCAGAGTGGCAAGCAGATCGTCATCGCCAGCGACCGGAGCCCCCGTGAACTGAATACCATGGACGAGCGTCTCCGCTCCCGCTTTCAGAGCGGCCTGATCGCCGACATCAACCCTCCGGAGGTGGAGACGCGCATCGCCTTCCTGCAGGAGTGCCGGAAGCGAGAGAAGGCGGAGGTCTCCGACGAGGTGCTCAACTACATCGCCGATGCCATCCAGTCCAACATGCGGACCCTGGAGGGCGCGCTGACCCGCTTGATGGCCTACTCCTCCATCATGAATGCACCGATGAGCGCGGAGTTGGCCCACAATGTGCTGAGCGAGTACTTCATCGAAAAGCCGATCCGCTACCGCCGGGTGAAGATCGAGGACGTCGTCGCGCTGGTGGCCGAGCGCTTCGGAACGACACCGGAGGCGATCAGGGGGCCGGGGCGGAAGCAGGATATTTCGCTGGCCCGCCAGGTGGCGATCCATCTCTGCCGTGAACTGATGCCGGAGTCGAATATGGTCCTCATCGGGGCCGCCTTCGGAGGCCGCGATCACGCCACCATCGTCTATGCGTGCCAGCGGCTCAAAGCGCTGATGGAGGTGGATACCGAACTGAAAATGATGGTCGCCCAGATGATGAAGGAGCTTTCCGGTTAAGGCTTCGGAATCGGAGTGGAACTATTAGAGGGATAGTTTTCAACAGAGGGATCTTGAAATGATTGCGGATTCTGCTCGGAAATAGCGTAGGTTTGATGGAGGAAAGTTGTACTTTTAGGGGCTAAGTTAACAACTATGGGGATAGTTTTCAACACTATGTTGAAAACTATGGGGATAGTTTTCAACATCGGGACTCAAAACTCGTTGTCAACGAATCTGTCAACGCCAAATTGTTGAAAACCGGGCAGTTTTCAACCGAGTTTTCAACATACCGGTGGAGAAAATGTTGAAAACTATCCCCATAGTAGTTGGGACAGATGTAGACTCAATTGCGTTATCAGCAAATGGCAGAATCTATGAGAGTCACTTAGTTTGTAGATTCAACCGCAGGCAAAATAAGATTCGCCTGTCTACTATCCCCCTAGTTTTCAACACTTTCAACAATACCATAATAAGCATAAGAGATTCTGTATATAGAATCAAGCCTGTGATTCTTTGGTTTACGACTTCGAGAATCGCATGACTCGTGAATCGCGGTAGAAAAAGAGAGAGACCATGGAATCGCAATGATTCATCGATTGAGAATCGCCTTTGAATCGCGGATCCGAATCGAAGGAACTCGGCTCCTATGGGATCGATGTTGAAACTGTTGAAAGTTGGTTGAAAACTCTCGGATTCGGCTGCATAGGGTACACTGAAGTTCAGGGTACTTTTAGTACCCGGCAAGAAAAAGCGAACTTCCTTCGGACGTACAGTCGGTCGGTTTGTGCGTTGCGTCTGAAAAACGCTTGCATTTTCCAGACGGGCGTTTTCAACACCCGGTACGGCGAGATCGGAGCCTTAACGCGCCATGCGTATCTGCCAGTTGAAACTGAGCGGCTTTCGGAATTATCGGGAGTTGGACTTCGTTCCTGGAGAGGGTTTGAATATCTTATACGGGGCGAACGCGCAGGGCAAGACGAATGTGCTGGAGGCGCTCTCGCTGCTGGCCACGACGCGCTCGCTCCGCGCCAGCCGGGAATCGGAGTTGATCGCCCGCGATTCGGAGATGGCGCACGTCGTCGCGGAGGTCCTGCGTGAGCGTGAAGGAGATGCCGAGCTCCAGGTCTCTGTATTTCAGACCGACAAGAAGGCCGTCCGCGTCAACGGATTGAAGCGTCCTCGCGTCATCGACCTGCTGGGACAGTTCAACGCGGTCTTCTTCGGCTCCATCGATCTGGCGATTGTGACGGGCGAGCCCTCCGACCGGCGGCACTATCTCAATATCGAGATCTCTCAGATCAGCCCACGCTATGTTTATGACCTGGGCCACTACAAGCGCGTGCTCGAACAGCGCAACCGGCTCTTGAAAGATCTGCGGGATCGGCCCCGCCCTCCCCAGGAGAGCGGCCTGGACGCCTGGAACGCGCAGTTGGTCCACTTTGGAGCGCCCATTTTTGAGAAGCGCCGGTTCTATATCGAGCGCCTGGCGCCCATTGCCGAGCGGATCCATCGCGATTTGACGGATGGCAAGGAGAGCCTGGAGATTCGCTACCTGCCGAGCATCCCGCTGCCTCCTCCTCCCGGCCCGAAGAGTGAGATTCCGGAAGCCGTTCAGGAGACCACTCCGGAGGCGCGCTACCTGGCGCAAGCGCAAGCAGAATCCGCAGTCGAGTCAGCACCGCCCATTGCCCCGGAATCGCCCCTCAGCGGCACGGAGGCGATTGAGTCCGCATTTCGCGACCAGTTACGCCTGATCGCCGCAGACGAGGCACGCAGAGGCACGACGCTCCTCGGGCCGCAGCGCGACGACATCGGCTTCTTCATCAATGGGGCCGAGGCCCGAATCTATGGCTCCCAGGGGCAGCAGCGTACCGTCGTTCTCACTTTGAAACTGGCCGAGTTTCAGTTGATCGAGGACTATGTGGGGGAGCCGCCCGTAATGCTGCTCGACGATGTGATGAGCGATCTCGACGATGTGCGGCGCAAACGCCTGCTGGCCTGGGTGCGACGGCGCTGCCAGACCTTCGTCACCTGCACGAATCTACGCGCCTTTCCGAAAGAGATATTGGCGGAGGCCACCACGTTTCATGTCGTGGCCGGAACGGTAATGCCCGATGGCCCAAGAACGACCCGACCCCCGAAACAGCTTCCGAACTCAGAACCCGCCCCTGCCCCCGCAGGCAGCGCGACCGATGTCCCCGCCTCCGACCGGAGCGCGTAGCGGACGAGGGCGTGCCGAGCGGGGAGGGCAGCCGTCCAATACGCCTCCACCGATGCTGCGTGGGGGGAGCAGTCCTATCGCTGCGGCGCTGCAGCACGCGATTGCCCGCATGGAGAGTGCCGGACAGATCCGACAGAGCCTCGCCCTCGCCTACTGGCCGCGGGTTGTCGGGGCGCAGGCGGCGGCGGCTACCCAGGTGGAGACGGTGCGCGACGGCGTGCTGTTTGTGCGCACCAAGAGCTCCGTCTGGTCGCATGAGTTGACGCTGCACAAAGCGCGGCTGCTGCTGGGGCTGAACCGGATGCTGGGCGGCGACATTATCCATGAGATCATTTTCCGCGCACAGGGAGTTTCTCCGGTGGAGGAGCAGCACGACATAGAGACGCCGACCGCCGAAGAGATGGCGCTCGTGGTGCTGGATGCGGACGAGAAGGCGGAACTCCGCGCCCGGCTGGAGCGCCTGGTGGATGTGGAGGATGACCGCGCCCGAGAGGTCCTCGCTCGCCGTATGGTAATGGATGCGAAGGTGCGGCACTGGCGGCTCGAAAGGGGATGGCGGGTCTGCGTGCGCTGCCTTACGGCCCACCACACGGAACACGCCCTCTGTCCTATCTGTCGTCTGTGTCGGTAGGCGGAGCGTTGACGATATGAGAGGGAGGCGATACGATGACAGATCGCCCGTTGATGGGGGCCACCGTAGCGCTGGTAGCAGGCATCCTTGCGGCTTTCCTCTGGCCGCCCTGCCTCTGGCTTCTCCTCGGAATGCTGCTTCTGCTCAGCCTTGTTTTTCTTCTTACCAGGCGTCGGCTCTGGGAGAAAATGGCGTTACTCGCGCTTTTTGCGCTGGGAGGGGCGTATCGCCTGCAGCAGGTATCCACGATCCCGGCAGGCGACATTTCGCGTTATGCTCCTCTCTATATTACTGCGACAGGTGTCGTAGATTCCGATGTCAGCCTGATTGCCGATAAGACGAGTGGAACCCCCTATGCCGCCAATTTCGAGCTGGATTCCAGGCGTTTTGAGATACAGGAAACGAGCGATACGAAGCGGAATGTTTCCGTCTCCGGGAGAGTAAGTGTTCGCATACCCATAAGCGATAAGCGGAATACAAACGTATCACAAAAAGAGCAGGACATCGCACCGCTGCACTATGGCGATACCGTAATCGTGACAGGTCGATTGGAGGTTCCCACCGGCCCACGCAATCCCGGCGCATTCGATGACCGCGCCTATCTCGCCCGGAAAAACATCTATGCAACGCTGACCGTACATCGATCCCAGGATTGGGAACGCATCGCGGAACCGGGGTTCCGGGGCAATCTGCCGACGCGTCTGGCATATACGTTGCGAGAGGGCGTGCGCAACCACACGCGCCGGGTCTTCTCACCGGAACGGGCCGAAGTCTTGAACGGCGTGTTGATGGGAGAGCGGGACAATCTGCCTCCCACCCTGCGCGACGATTTTGAACTGACCGGCGCCACACATATTCTGGCGACTGCCGACCTGCACGTCGGAATGCTGGTCGTTCTGCTGCTCTGGCTGCTGCCCCGATGCGGCCTGGCGCTCCGTTCCGCACGTCTATGTACTTTGCTGTTTCTGATCGTCTATGCGCTGATGGCGGGTGGGCGTCCCTCGGTTGTACGCGCTGTGTTGATGGCAAGCATCTACTTGATCGGCCTGCTGTTGGAGCGTGAGCCGGACCTGCCGAATGCCATCGCCCTGGCCGGGCTGATCCTGCTGGTGTGGAACCCTCGGGAACTCTTTGACTCCGGGTTCCAGATGTCGTTTGCCACTGTCATGACGCTCGCGGCGGTCATGCCCCGTTTGGAACCGCTGCGCCACCGGATACGCGCCGGCATTCACGGCGACTGGCCGGGCCTCAACTTCGTGCGTTCGGGAACCGATGTTCTGCTCTCCTATTTTCTCCTCGCCCTGGGAGCGCAACTTGGGGTTGCGCCGCTCATCGCCTATACCTTTCATAATATCTCGCTGGTCTCCGTATTCGCCAATACGCTGGTCGTTCCGGTGGTCGCCCTGCTGCTGGCCTTCGGCTTTCTCGCCGTCGCGTTGGGAGCCATAACGCCTCTCCTGGCGGTGCCGTGCGACCGCCTGCTCGATCTGCTCCTGGCCTACGTTATCGGCGTGATCGAGTTCTGCGCCCGGATCCCCTATGCAAATCTCAACATTCCATCGCCCCCGCTCTGGGCGCTGTGCCTCTACTATGGGGGGTTGGCCTTCGGCTTATGGCGCTGGAAGCGCTGGGAGCAGCGCAACAAATCGGCATAAGGTTGCAAAGCGCAAACGCCTTTATCGAAAACTGCGGAAGCAATTTCATGGCGAATCAGAAAATTGGGGCGAGAAGGGAGTAAAGGGAGGAATGGAGAGCTTTAATGTCCAATGAGTCCCCCATAGCTTCGGGCTGCGGCTGGAAGCAGAGAGATGGCAAACCGGTTGATGATGCAGCGTTCGCAAGCCTGGTCGCTGCGAACGGAAAGGAAACAGCAGGATGTTGAAGAGAGCAATGGCGATGATGGTCGCGCTTCTGTGTCTGGCGCTGGTAAGGGCCACTGCCGGAGAACTCGCGATGGGAGATCCCGCGCCCAAGATCATGGTCGCGAAATTCGTCAAGGGAGAGCCTGTCACCAAGTTCGAGAAAGGCAAATTCTATGTCGTCGAGTTCTGGGCGACATGGTGCGGACCGTGCCGTGTGAGCATTCCCCATCTGACCGAGCTACAGAAAAAGTACAAAGACGTCACCTTCATCGGCGTCAGCGCCTTTGAGCGTGGTGACAATATCGAAACGAACGTCGCCAAGTTCGTCTCGGATATGGGCAGCAAGATGGACTACCGCGTGGCGATGGATCAGATCCCGCAGGGCAAGACGAGCCAGGCCGGCCTGATGGCAGTCAACTGGATGGATGCCGCGCATCAGAATGGCATTCCCACCGCTTTCATCATCAATAAAGAGACCCAGGTCGCCTGGATCGGGCATCCCATGATGATGGAAGAGCCGCTGAAACAGATCGTCGATGGAAAGTGGGATCTCAAGGCCGAATCGGCAAAGTGGAAGAAGGCGCAGGCTCTCGAACTGAAGCGAGAAGAGGTAGGCGCCAAGCTTCAGAAGGCCCTGCGAGCGCAGGATACCGCCGGGGCGCTCTCCGTTCTGGACGAGGCCATCGCCTCCGATCCCGAAATGGAATCCACCTTCGGCGCTACCAAGCTCGCCGTTCTGCGTCTCTCCGATAAAAACAAAGAGGCGGCGGAATATGCCTCCAAACTGGTGGATACCGTTTTTAAGGACAACGCGGAGATGTTGAATGAGGTTGCCTGGTCCATCGTCAATCCGGACGCTCCGAAGAAAGCCACGCCCGAATTGCTCGAAGTGGCGCTGAAAGGGGCGAAGCAGGCCGATAAGCTGAAAGAGGGCAAAGATCCCGCCATCGCCGACACGCTGGCGAAAGCCTACTTCGATCATGGCGATGTGGACAAGGCCATCGAGACCCAGGCTCGCGCGGTGAAGTTGGCGAAGGGGACGGAATTCGAGAAAGATCCCGGCCTGGCGCAACGCCTGGAGCAGTACAAAAACGCCAA
>Ga0070734_10001853_pt1 | contig 28512 bp, 17 predicted proteins | sample Coa_R1_8_FD_66444 | JGI IMG/M metagenome (GOLD analysis project Ga0070734, IMG submission 66444) | Surface soil microbial communities from Centralia Pennsylvania, which are recovering from an underground coalmine fire - Coalmine... | ecosystem: Environmental > Terrestrial > Soil > Unclassified ... | reverse complement strand
ACGTGCGCTTCCAATACTGCTTGTCCTCGGACGGCGGCGGGTTGTCCGCACCCACCGCGACGTTCGCGAGTATAAGACTGGTAATTAGAGCCCTTTGTAGGCGCATCATAGCAGCAACTCCAATCTATAAAGGCGCAGCCCCGGTGCCGAAAAGGTTCGGCGTACCGGAACGTCGCAACACGGGTTTGAATTTCGAGTGCATCCGCGTCCGTCATTTTCTGAAGCCCGGCGCACTACACGCTTCAATACGCAGAGCCAATCTGGACGTGCGACACGACCTTCTGCAAGACGCTCTCCTTTCCATCCAATTCCGCATTATGCCGTTTCCCGTAGACATAGTCACCAATGAACCAGCCCATTGCTCCGCCCGCCAATACGTCGCCGGGGAAATGCTGATTGGCGGCCAGGCGCGCTCCCACTACTCCGCCCGCATAAGCATAAGCTAGGATCTTCACCCACAACTTATCGTGGTACTCGTGCGCGAAGACGGACGCCAGCGCGAAGGTTTCGATCGCATGCCCGGACGGGAAGCTCGAGCTATAGGGCGGACTCGTCGAGGCCCAAAAGTGTCCCTGTCCGCCTGCTTCATTCGGCCGTTCACGGTCTGTAATCGACTTGACGGCTAGCTGCACAATGGTGGCATCAATTAAGGTCTCGAACGACAATATGCCGGTTTCGCGAAAACGCTCACTCTTGGTGGCACTTCCGAAGAAGTAAAATCCGGCGGAGATGGGAACGAGAGTATACGCTGTTCCCAGGTACGAGACATCGTTACCAGCGCTTATCAGCGCCGACGGGTGCGGGGTAGCGCTCGCGATATGCCGATCGGCCGCAATGAGCCCGGCGGTGGCCCCTCCAAAAATCACCCACCATTTGATGTCTTCTTTACTCGTATGGAATGGGCTCGTCCAAATTCTCCTTTGATCCGTCAGCACGAACTTTGGCATACGCGTGAACGGATGCAGATAGCCGGTGTTCTCGAACAGGTCCTTATTCTTGATGGCTTCGGTGCCTGGCTTCACTCCCAGGACCGAGCTGCCCTGCTCTGCAGGCGGACCATTGGTCTGGTCTTGACCCGGGTCGGCAATGGCCGCAGCGCCATCGTCTGAGACTGCGGCCACTTCCTGGCCGAGCATCGGGAAGGTTGACAAAAGCAGCAAAGCTATCACAGTCGCCATAACTCACCTATTGTCATGGACGCTCCGCAGCCTCGAAATCGAACGAGACCGTTCAGGATTCTGGGTTGTGATAGCTGAGTTACTCGTAACGTGTTAGTCCTGCGTTGACCTTTTTGTGATGAAACTCTCCGGGAATGCGTCTAAGAGTCGGCATGGCCGTAGTGAATCACACCTTGTGGATATCCATCACCGCGATGTTGGCGTTCGCGCAGGTGGGCATTCATTCTCAGGGAATGGATGCGTCTGTTCAGGGTGTGGACGCGTCTGGCGCCGTCTCGCTGGCATGGAATGCGTTAAAGGACGGTGTCGCCGATGGCGAATCGGAACATCGACAAAAAGCGGTGGCCGCCACTGGGATCATTGGAGCAGATCCGGAGGCGGTGCGAATGGTTCGACTGGCCTTACACGATAAGGATGCGCAAGTGCGACAGATTGCCGCTGCCACGCTGGGGCAAATGGGCGCGAAGGCCGCGATCCCCGATCTGAAAGCCGCACTGGACGATACGCCCGAAGTCAGTTTTACGGCGGCGAAGGCGCTTTGGGATTTGGGTGATGAAAGTGGGCGCGAGATTTTTCAGCAGGTGCTGGAAGGTGATCGAAGTAATGCACCCGGCCGCCTTCATGGCGCATTGAAGGATGCCAAAAAGAAGCTTCGACCGGGCTCTCTTACGCTTATGGGAGCCAAAGAAGCTGCCGGCGCGATGCTGGGTCCGGCGTCGCTAGGCATCACCGCAGTACAGGAAGCGATCAAAACCGCGAACAAGGACCCGGGAGCGGGCGGCCGGAGTGTCGCCGCTGAAGTGCTCGCCAAAGACTCAGATCCTTACGCGCTCGTATTGCTCGAATGGGCGCTAGGGGACGAGAACTGGGGCGTGCGCGTGGCCGTAGCAAAAGCGCTAGGCGAATGCGGCAACGCAGGCAGCATCTCCAAACTAAGGCCTCTGCTCAACGACGACCGCCACGCGGTGCGTTATATGGCAGCAGCTTCGATGATCAAGCTCGGCTCGAAGAAGGTTTCCTCGAATTAACCCTCCGATTCCTCCGAGTCGGAACTCCTTGCATAACCTGGGCTCGGATCAGCGTAACCGTGAGCAGTTTACCTGGTTAGAGGAACGCGTGCTCTTGAGAGGCATCTAAACAGTAGGGAGGTGGAATATGTTGAAGAGAGTTGGATTCTTTGGAACCGCTCTGGCAGCGCTCGCTCTGCTAATTCCAAGCACCGCCCAGGCGAGAGAACACGAACGGGAGCATCACCACCGTTTCAGCGTCTACTTCGGAGTTGCTCCGAGGCATTACGCGAACGGCTACTATGACCGCTGGGGTTATTGGCACCCCTACGGCCCACGCTACTACGGTCGGGGCTTCTATGATCGATGGGGTTACTGGCACCCGTACTAACGTCAATGACTCCTGATTGCAGAGGCTCAGGTGAGAGTGAGCAGCGGACGAGGCCGGGCGCCCCGCTGCTCGCCTTTCTGATCGTGACGACATGATTCATCGAGGAGATGACGAGTAATGACTACGGATTTGACCAAAGAGCGGATAGCGGGCTTCTTGTTGGGCATTAGCGTGGGAACGGCCGTTGGCTTCTTCCTTCGACCGGAGAGCTTGCCTCAACAGGATGACCGAACAACGCGGCGAGTTCGAGCCGGTGATGAAGTCGACGACGTGAGACACGGGACACGCGCAGACAGGTCGCCGTTTTCCTCCATCGCGAACCGATAAACACTGCCAGATTGACTTACCATTTCATCGACGCATGGAAAAAGTGCCGGGCTAAATACCGCGCCAACAGTCGCGGCGAGCGACGCGGCTAAGCTAACAGCAACGCTCTTCAAGACATCCTCTTTTTGCCGCTACCGGCATTCCACTTGCTCAGCAAGACGAGACGAGCGAGTCGCCGGCAACGGTTCCTAACGAGATTTTCTTGAGCACTTATTTTTTCCAGGGCAAGTGGAGGGAGCGGGCGGAGGCTTTGAAACACGTGCCTGCCGTCTTGCGTTTGGTTTGGCAGGCCGCGCCATTCGTCGTCAGCGCAGGCATCGTCTTGCGACTGGCCAGCGCTCTCGTCCCCGTCGCGACGCTGGCGGTTTCAAAGTGGATCATCGATCTGATCGTCGCCACGGTTCGCCATCCAGGCCCGGTTTCGCCGACGATCTGGTGGTTAGTGGCCGTTGAGTTTGCGCTCGTCGCCTCCAACAACCTGCTTGGCCGGAGCATCGATTACACCGACGCGCGCCTCGCGGATGAGTTTACGCGCGAGGTCAGCCTTCGCGTGATGAAGCAAGCTTCGCGTCTCGATCTGGCTTGCATGGAAGACCCGGCTTTTCAAGACAAGCTGGAACGCGCGCGGCTACAGGCCACGGACCGCATCGCGATGCTGAATGCGATGGGACGGCTTCTGCTCGAAATCGTCACGCTAGTGTCCCTGTCGATCGGCGTGATCGCGTTCTCGCCGGTCCTGTTTCTGCTGTCGGTGGTCTCGGTGATTCCGGCGTTCGTCGGCGAGAGCCACTTCGCGTTTCTCGGTTATTCGCTGGCGCACAACCTTACCCCGATCCGGCGTGAATTGGACTATCTCCGCATTCTGGGCAGCAGCAAGGAATCCGCGAAAGAGGTGAGGTTGTTTCAGCTCGGCCGATTCCTGCGCCGTCGGTACGCCGATCTGAGCGGCGAAATCATTCGCAAAAACATCCAGCTTACTCGGAAGCGGCTCTGGTTTGGTTCTGCCCTGGCGGTAGTCGCTTCGCTCGGATACTACGGGGCCTACGCGTACCTGGTCTGGAGCGCCGTCTCAGGCCGCATCACGATCGGAACGCTGACATTTCTGGCGGGCGCGATCGCGGGCTCCAGCCGCCAGTTACAATCCGTCTTCTCCCTCTTTTCTAGCATCGCGGATCAGGCTCTGTTTCTCACCGACCTGATGGACTTTCTCACGGTCCAGCCTTCCATAGCGTCCAGACCGGGAGCGCTTCCTGCGCCGCGCCCGATCTCCGGCGGATTCGACTTTCGGAACGTCTCGTTTCACTATCCGGGCTCCCAGCGGCTCGTGCTGAACCGTCTGGATCTGCGCATCGAGCCAGGCGAGCACCTGGCTCTCGTAGGTGAAAACGGCCAAGGCAAGACGACGCTGGTGAAGTTGATGGCGCGCCTCTACGACCCAACCGGCGGGGTCGTGCTGCTGGATGGAGTCGATCTACGCGACTATCGCGTGGAGCAACTCCAAAATCAAATCGGCGTGATCTTCCAGGACTTCGTCCGCTACGACTTGCCGGCGCGGCTCAACGTGGGTGTCGGGCGGATCTCGCGCATCGAAGACGACGAGGCGCTCTGGAGAGCAGCGACGAAGAGCCGAGCCGATGCGATGCTGGAGCGCTTTCCGGATGGCCTGGATCAGATGCTCGGGCGACGGTTTGAGGGTGGCGTGGAATTGTCGGGCGGGGAGTGGCAGAAGTTCGCTCTCGCCCGCGCCTATCTGCGCGACGCGCAGATCCTCATCCTGGATGAACCCACAGCCGCGCTGGATGCGGTCGCCGAGTACGAGGTGTTCTCTCAGTTCGCGACGCTCGCAGAGGGCAAAATGGTGATTCTGATTTCTCACCGATTCTCAACGGTGCGCCGTTCTCACCGAATCGTCGTCCTTGAGGGCGGGAGAATTCGCGAACAGGGCACACACGATTTCCTGGTGAGGACCGGCGGCCAATACGCCAGGCTCTTCACGCTCCAGGCGGCGAATTACCAATGAGCGCTTCAGTCTGTCCCGTCCGAGAACTGCGCGAGACATCGGTTCCGACATGGCCTGGTCCGCGCGCGGCCACCCTGGACTTGAAACAATGCGCGCATGCCATCCGGGAGCGGTTGCACCACATCCATAGCTTCGAAGGGCCGCGGCAACCCGCGGAGCACTGGCTGGTGGGAAATCATTCCTTTCTGCATTGCCAGATTCGTGAGGCCCTGCGCGACCTGAAGCCCGCTCGTATGCGGGAGCTATTGCGGGCTGGAGCTGTAGCGGGCGAGCCGCGAATCTATCGCATCGCGGTAAGTCAGGTGCGCAAACTGGACGCGGGCGCGATCGATATTACCGCCTTGCCGGCCGAAATCACCAGCCAGCGCGACCTCACTCTGCGCGAGCTTTGGGCTTATGCGCCGCTGCTCAAGCTCGCTCTGCTGAAACGCCTCTGTGCCGACTTGGAGTCCGACGAAAATATTTCGGAGTGCATTCACGGCCTCCACGCGCTGGAACATGCGTCCTGGCGTGATTTCGTCGAGTCTGCTTCGGCCGTCGAGGAGGTTTTGCGGCGCGATCCGGCTGGAGTACACGCCCTTGCGGATTTCGAGACGAGAGATCTTGCACGGCACGCCGTGGAGAAGCTCGCAGAGCGATCCAAACTGACAGAACTCGAGGTGGCCGAAGCGGCGCTTCGACTGGCGCAAACCGCCTCAACGCGCGAAGGCCCGGAGCACATCAAGGCGCACATCGGCTACTACCTGATCGGGCGCGGTGCCAGCGATTTTGCCCGGTTTATCCAGTGCCCCTGGTCGCTCCGGAGCGCGGCCGGGAGCGTCATCGAACGTTGGCCGGGGCCCATTTATGGCTTGGCGGCCTCGCTCATCGTCACGCTGATCATCGCCGCGTTCGATCACCTTGCAGGGCCGTTGTCTTACTGGGGCTTCGTCCTGCTCCTCGTTCCTGCCAGCGAAGCGGCGCTAGAGATTGTCAACTCCGCCGTTTCGCACTGGCGGAAACCGCGGGCTCTGGCGAGCATGGACTTTTCGCGGGGCATCCCGGACTCTTGCCAAACCATGGTGGCAGTGCCGGCGTTGTTGTTGTCGCCGCGCACAGCCGTGAAATTGATCGAAGACCTCGAGATCCGATATTTGGCGAATCGCGATCCCAGCCTGCTGTTTGCCTTGCTGACCGATTTCCCGGACGCAAGCCAGCAGACGACCCACGCTGACTCCGTGCTGGAAATTTGCGTGGAAGGCATCCGGCGGCTGAACCATCGGTACAGCGCCGGAGGGCCGGGTCCATTTTGCCTGTTCCATCGCGCACGGATGTGGAACCGCAGCGAATCGAAGTGGATGGGACACGAGCGCAAACGCGGCAAGCTCGACGATCTCAATAAACTGCTCTTGGGAGGCGAGAAAGCATTCCACACGGTGATCGGAGACCGTGCCCGCTTCTCGGCGATCCGGTATATCATCACGCTCGACGCAGACACGCAACTGCCGCGCGACACAGCCGCCAAACTGGTGGCCTGTATTGCGCATCCGCTGAATCAGCCGACGGTCGATCCTGCGACCGGGGTCGTCACCCAGGGATACGGCCTCATCCGGCCCAGCGTGTCGGTGAGCATGGAATCCGCCGGGCGGACGATTTTTTCGCACATTTTCAGCGGCATGGCGGGTTTCGATCCATACGCGACGGCGATATCCGACGTTTATCAAGACCTTTTCGGCCTGACCAGCTTCACGGGCAAAGGCATCTACGACCTGCGCTCCTTCGATGCGGCGCTCGGCCATCGCTTTCCCGATAACGCGATCCTCAGCCACGATTTGATCGAAGGTGAGCATGTTCGCACGGGCTTCCTCTCGACTGTGGAACTGGTGGAGGATTACCCGGCAAGCTATGAAGCATTCTCTAAGCGCAAGCATCGCTGGACGCGGGGTGATTGGCAGCTGTTGCCCTGGCTGCTCTCGCGTCCGGCGTTGCTCGCGCCCGGCGCCAAAAAGAACCCGCTCGGATTGCTGTCGCGCTGGAAGCTGGCCGATAATCTCCGGCGCAGCCTGGTCGAGATTACCTTCCTTTTCCTGCTTCTCTCAGGCTGGACCTCGCCGCGCCTCAGTCTGCGCTGGACGCTTGCGGTCCTGGCCCTCGCGCTGGCTCCGGCCTATTGCGACGTCTTGTTCAGCGCACTCGGTAACGTGAGCAGACTCGTCCGGCAGCCCTTCGCACAAGACTTGAGCACCCGCCTGCTCCGCCGCCATCGCGATACGCTCTTGAATCTCATCTTTTTGCCGCATCAGGCTTGCCTGATGGCCGATGCAATCGTGCGAACGCTAGTCCGCCGGCTCTTCACGCGCCGCAATCTGCTTGAGTGGGAAACAATGGCGCAAGCGCAAGCCGGCGGCGCCAAAGCCGTAGGAACCGTTGGAATCTACCTCTATCTCTCCTGCGCCGCCGCACTGCTTCTTCTGTTGCTGTCGGGATCGGCCAACCTGGTGGTTCGCGTCACGCTTCTTCTCTGGGCGATGGCGCCGTTGGTTTCGTGGTGGCTGGACGGAGCGCCGCCGCGCCCGGCCCCGCTGTCGGCCGCGGACCGCACTTTTTTGCGCGAAACCGCCTTGCGGACCTGGCGCTTCTTCGCCGATCACAGCAACGCCGAGCATAACTGGCTCGTCCCCGACAATGTGCAGCAGGATCCGCCGCTGGCCGCGCGTCGCATTTCCCCCACCAACCTCGGCTTGCTGTTGACCGCTCAGATGGCATCGCGGGACTTCGGCTACACCACGCTCAGCGAGCTGGCTGTGTCATTGCAGCGGATTTTCGGCTCTATGGACAACATGCCACGGTATCGCGGCCACTTCTTCAACTGGCACGATACCCATAGTCTTCAGCCCGTGGGCCGGCCCTACCTCAGCAGCGTGGACAGCGGCAACCTGGCCGCGTCTTTGTCCGTTCTCCGTCAAGGCGTGCTTTCGCTGAAGAATCAACCGGTCCTCGGAGAGCACGCTCTTGCCGGCTTGCGCGATCACGCGCTGCTGCTCCGCGACCAGCTCCCCACGAGCATGCGAAGCATCTCCATTATGCGCGCCACCTCTAGTCTTCTTCGCCACTTGGAGTGCCAGCCGGCGGATCTGTTCTTCTGGGAGGAAACGCTTACCGAGGCGGGTGCCTTGATGGATCGCATTCAGGATTCCCTGCACCATGCTTATGCCAGGCCTGAAGACAGTCGCAAGGACGACAAGTGGCGGGAGGTCAAATATTGGGATCATCTGCTGGCGCAACGGATTCAGAGCCTCCTGGCCGAGCTTTACGCTCTGGCGCCCTGGCTCAGTCCGGAGTTCGAATCGGAGCTGCGCGTCAACGGCCGGAGCCCACACCTGCAGCCGTTGATGCAAGGACTCAACAAGGTTCCCACCCTCGCCGAGCTTCCGGAACATTACGAATATCTGCGAGAGTGCTTGATCGAGTTGTTGGTGAACCCTGAGAACTTGTACCCCGGGCTGCGCGCTACTTTATGGAGCCTATTGCAGCGCCTTCCTGAGGCTGAATCGGCGGCCCTGGAATTGATCGAGCGTCTCGAAGACGCCGCTGTTCAAAGCTCTCGCTATTTCGAAGAAATGGACTTCGCGTTCCTCTTTGACGATCAGCGAAAGCTGCTGCGCGTCGGCTACGATGTGCATTCCGGCGCTGACGATGCATGTTACGACTTACTGGCATCCGAGGCGCGCACCGCTCTTTTCCTGGGAATCGCCAAGGGCCACATCCCGCGCGAGGCATGGTTCCGCCTGGGGCGCAAGCTTACGGCGTATCGAAATCACCGTACGCTCATCTCCTGGAGCGGAACCATGTTCGAGTACCTGATGCCGCTGCTTTACTTTCGGTCGCACCCGAATACGGTGCTGGACCGCGGCATTCGAGGAGCGGTCCGGATTCAACAGGGCTACGCCCGAGAGCATCACGTGCCGTGGGGAATTTCCGAGGCGGCATACTCCGCGCGCGACGCGGAAATGCAATATCAATACCGGGCCTTTGGAGTGCCTTCACTGAGCGCGTGCCCCGACCGCTCCAACGGCCTTGTGGTGGCGCCCTACGCCAGCATGCTCGCTTTGATGGTGGATCCGTCCCGCGCCACGGCCAATCTCCGATGGCTCGCCTCGCTCGGATGCACGGGTCGATACGGATTCTTTGAATCCTTGGACTACTCGGCGGCGCGCGACGGATCGCCTGAGGTGATCCGCTGCTTCATGGCCCATCACCAGGGTATGGGTCTTCTTGCCCTGGACAACGTTTTGCTCGAAGGGCGAGTACAGGCGCTGTTCCACGCCGACCAGATGGTAAAGGCGACGGAGTTCCTGCTCGAAGAGCGGATGCCCGCCGCCGTCGAGATTACTCACGAAGACGAAGAGCTACCCGCCGTGAGGCGCAATGGTCTGCTTGCGGCTGCGCTTCGCGCGCGACGTGGTGTTCTTGGTGGGAGCAGCCGCCTCGGGGCGAGGAGGCGCGCTGAAGCCGGCTAAGGTCATGCCGCGTGAGATCGCGTCCGACTGCATGAACCAGCGCCAGACGTTTTCGGTCATCAGGTTCTCTGCGCTCAGGAGCGTGATGCCCACATCGATGCCGACCACATCGCTATCGAACCAGCTCACCGAAGGATTGTAGGCGTCAACGAATCCGTACCGCCCATACACGCGCTCGCCGTATCGCTCCCGCATGGCGCGCAAGGCAGGCAGGGACAGCTCGGGTGTGAACATCAAGGATCCCCCTGCGGCGCTCGGCGCCACCGTGCCATCCACCGGATCGAAAGCCTTGATCTCGCCGTAGATGCGATAGCCCTTGGGGCCGTCGGAAGCCGTGATGCCCCAGATCTGCGGCCCGAAGGTGTTGGGGAGCGCATCGTTCAAGCTGAGACAGTATGCGTGATTGGCGCGAGAAGCCTTGACCGAGTTCAAGTAGAAATCGACGAAGCCCCGATCGCGCCGGTTTCGAAAGTCGATCCAGGCGTGTGAATATTGATGGGTAAACAGCGGCCCACCGCTGATAAAGTCGAATGAATCGTAGGAATAATACGGACGTTGCCAGGCATACCAGGACTCCGGTTCGATGGGATGCGTGGGCGAGCCGATGGCCAATAGGTATAGCAGGGACTCCTCTCCATAGACATCCCACTTGTACTTAATGAAGCCTTTGCCCCGAGTCCAGCCGTGCGAGAGCAACCTGCTGTCTTCGTCCTGCATCCATTTGAAGTCGACGCGCTCGAAAATTTCCTGGGCGAGTTTCGGGATCTGAGGGTCCTGGGAAAAATAATCGCCGGCCGTCAGCACGCCGCCGAGCAGAAAGGCTGTATCCACCGACGAGCTTTCGCTATCCCAGCGCCGCTCGCCGTTCGATACATTCATCCAGTGGTAGAACCAGCCGTGCTCCGCATCGGCCTTGTTGAGAAAAAATTCGAGCGTCGCCCGTACGCGTTGGACGGCCTCATCGCGCGGGATCCAGCCATGCTCCACGCCGATGCAAATCGCGACCAGCCCGAAGCCCGTGGCGGCGATGCTAGCAATGTCTCGGCTTGGACCTTTGGCCCTTCCTCCGTCCATATTGGCCCGATCCAATACGAGTCCTGTACCGTGGTCGGCCTGCTCCCAGAAATAGAGGACGCTGCGGCGCTCCAGGTCTTCGAGGAAGGCGCGATCGTCGTGCGTCATGGAATAGGGAGGAGCCGGGTCGTTTGCCAGCAGGAGCAGGCTGCCGGCAACGGCGGCGACGAGCATTGCCGCGACGAGGTGAGGTAACGTTTTCATCGAGACTCGATCTCTACCAGGGCCAGGCCATGTGCGGGAAGGATAAAGGACGGCTGCTCGAGCTTTTCGGTTGCAGCCGCCGTTTCCCGGAGCTGCTCGTACTGCAGGCGCGTCGGAAACCTCGGACGACCCATGGCCTGCCAGGCCGAGAGGGCTGAGCCGTGGGTCGGGTCCACGATCTCGACATGGAACCGTGCCGAGTGCCCAAAACGGTCCACACGCAGATGCACGGAGCGCGAAGGACCGCTTTCGGAAGGAGGGGCGTAGTTCCAAACCGCCAACACGATCGTGCCGTCGGACCGCTTGGTAACGAGAGCATCCTCAAGCTCGGAGTCGAGCCGCGTCTCGCCGAGCCGGTGCAGCAGGGCGAAGGCGTTGAATGAGGCTTTCGGAATGCCGCCCTCGGCAATGATCCCGAAGCCCCCATAGAACGGAGTCTTTATCACGCCCTGTTCCTCAAACACGTCCGAGAAGGTCCAGTATGACATCGCCGTCGCGAAGCCGTCCGAGGCGCGTATGTTGTTCGCAAGCCATGGGCCCATGAATGCCGAGTCCGTTACATCGACTTCGTTTTTGTAGCTGGCGTTGTACTCGGACCAGTAGATCGGAAGGTTCGGCATCGCAGACGCCTTCACTTGATCGTAGACCCTGCGGACGGCGCGGCCGACCAGATCGCGCCGCGAGATGTTTTCGTGCGTTCCGAAGACGTCGTCCGCAGTGTCGTTAGCGTAAACGTGTGTCGAGACGAAATCCAGCGGAACATGGGCTTGTGCCGCGTGCGCGATCATCGCATCTACCCAGGCAGCTTGCGCGGTAGCCGGCCCCCCTACACGCAGATTCGCTTCGGCACGCCTGATGGCTCGCGCCGCATGATCGTAAAGCTCGAAGTAAGTCGCCTGGGCCGGCCGACCGGTCCAGAAATCGATGTTCGGCTCGTTCCACACCTCGAAAAACCACTGCTCCACTTCCCGAGCCCCGTAGCGCTCCACCAAATGGCTTGTGAAACGGTAAACCAGTTCCTCCCATTTGTCATAGCTTGTGGGCGCCGAAGGAAGCGGCTTGTACCAGAATGCGTGCGGTTGCTGCGATCGCGCGAGCTTGGACGGCATGAAGCTGAGTTCGACGAACGGGCGGACGCCGTTCGCGAGCAAGCCGTCGTAAATCTGATCGACGTAGGACCAGTTGTAATCAGCCCGTCCATCGGCATCCTCGTTATACACTCCCACTTCATCGTCAAGAATTGCGTGAAATCGCACATAACGGATGCTTGTGACTGCCTTGACGGCGCGCAGGTCCCGGCGATAGCTCTCTCGCAGCGAGAGGATCGCGCGCCCGGAACCGAACACCTGCTCCCAGACGTGTGGGAAAGGACGCCCCGGGGACTGTGCGTCTACCTTGATCTCTAGCACGGCTTGAGAAAGAGGTTGCGCACTCAAACCCAAAACGATCCACACCAGGCAAGCGGGAGGCATCATCTGCACGACAAATATTGGGCACATGGCGTGCCATTTCAGCTGCACGTAACCTGTTGTCACTCACGCGTTCGGCTCAAGGCTTTGATCATGAATGGATCGCGCGAGACTGTGCGTGCTCTTGAGACAAGGCCGCGGCCCTGATGGGTGAGTTACGGCCCAAGGAGCGCCGGCAGCGTTACAAATTGTTTCAGAGCGCGTCACACTGGACGAGGTAGCCGAATGGCAGACCGCGCCTCCCGGCGCCACTCGTTAACGCTGCGCGAGCTTTTGCGGCCCCACCTGACAATCCTGCTGATCGGCTTCGCGGCCGTCGTGGGCGAAGGTCTGGCAAGCCTCCTCGAGCCATGGCCTCTCAAGATCGTTCTCGATAATGTTCTGAAGTCCAAAGCTGAAAGCGGGTGGCTCAACAGGCTGATCCGCGAGTACTTCGGCGGCAACACGCTGGGGGTCCTGGAATTCGCAGCGTTCGCTGTGCTCGCGATCGCCCTGGTGGGAGGGCTCTGTTCCTACGTCGAAAAGTACGTGACCACCAGCATTGGGCAGTGGGTCACGCACGATCTGCGGCGTGCTCTCTACTCACACATCCAAAGGCTTTCCCTGGCATATCACGATCACAAACAGACCGGCGATTTGATCAGCCGCGTGACCAGCGACATCGATGCCATTCAGAGCTTCATCAATTCGGGCCTGCTCGGAGCGCTGATGAATGGCTTGACCTTGATCGGCATGCTGTGCGTGATGTTGTATTTGAACTGGCGTTTCACTCTGATCGCACTGTCGATCGCGCCCCCGCTCTTCTTGGTCGTCTTCAGCTATACGCGGCGGATCAAGAAGGCGTCGCGCGAGGTCCGCAAGAAGGAAAGCGAGATGGTCTCCGTCATCCAGGAAGTGCTCTCGTCCATGCACGTGGTAAAAGCCTTCGCGCGCGAAGAGTACGAGCAGCGGCGCTTGGAGGAACAGAGCCTGGAAAGCGTCGAAATCGCGCTGAAGGCCCGCAGCCTGAAAGCGAAGCTCGCGCCTCTCGTCGAAATCATCGTGGCCGTCGGCACCAGCCTGGTCCTTTGGTTCGGAGCGCGTATGGCATTGAGTGGAACCCTGTCTGCGGGCGCGCTCGTGGTCTTCATTTTCTACCTCGGAAAGATGTACAAGCCCATGCAGGAACTATCGAAAATGACGGATGCTTACTCCAAGGCCGCGATCGGGTATGAGAGGATTCGCGAAGTGCTGGATTTCGACGGCGAAATCAAGGACCTGCCTGGCGCGCGGCGCGCACCAGTATTCCGGGGGCGCGTCGAATTCCAGGACGTCACCTTCGGCTATGAACCCAACCAGCCGGTCCTGAAGAACGTCAGCTTTCGGATGGAACAGGGCCAGGTGGCTGCTCTCGTCGGGCCTACCGGCGCGGGCAAGAGCACAATCATCAGCCTGATCCCGCGCTTCTACGATCCGTCTTCCGGCGTCGTCATGATCGACGGAACCGATGTCCGTCGTTTTACGCAGAAGTCCTTGCGGCGTCAGATCAGCTTCGTCCTCCAGGACACGGTGCTCTTCCACGGCCCGATCTGGTACAACATCGCCTACGGCAAGCCCGAAGCCAGCCGGGCGGAGATCCTTCGGGCGGCCGAACTTGCCAACGCCACCGAATTCATCGACGCCATGCCGGACGGCTATGACACCACGGTCGGAGAGCGCGGAGTAACTCTGTCGGGGGGCCAGCGTCAACGGATCGCCATTGCGCGTGCAATCATTCGCGATTCTCCCATCCTGATCATGGATGAGCCTAGTTCCGGACTCGATGCCGCATCCGAGAAACTCGTTTTCGACGCCCTGGAGCGGCTGATGCAGGGCCGGACATCGATCGTCATTGCGCATCGGTTGTCGACAGTGCGCCGCGCCGACATCATCTTCGTAGTTCAAGCCGGCTCCATCGTGGAACGGGGCTCGCACGAGGACTTGATGCAGCTCGGCGGGCTCTACGCCAAGCTGCACGACATCCAATTTCAGGGCGCGGAAGAGACGGTTCCGCGCTGATTCAGAGCCGCTTCAGTTCCGCGATCCGCGATTCCACCACTCTGCTGAATCCAGCCACGTCTTCCGGGGAGTAGCCCGCGGCGCGGAAAGCGTCCCGAATCTGGCTGTCTGAAAGGCTCGCCAGCCAGCCCGCGATCCACTCGACATCGGATCGGGGAACATTGTGCCCGATCCAGCGCAGGCGCATTCTGCTGAAGAATTCGTGCGGATTTACAAGGACGACGAACGCCGGCCTGCGAGGATCTTCAAAGTCGACCGAGTTCGCCCGCGCGTTGGTGATGAACTTCGTGCGAGAGTACCAATACAAATTGCCTTTTGACTTCACCGGAGTCCGATCGAGCCACGCGGTACCGAAGCTCGCGCCAAGGTCGCTCACCATGTAGATTCGCTGATCGGGCCCGCCTTCCGGCTTGTCTTCGAAAATCCCGTTGTTTTCATCTTTCAGGTCCCAATTATTGATGAGCGCCATCATGACTCTCAACCCGTTCCACTCGCGCGCGCCCGAAAACGGATCGCTGCGCCAACTCCAGCTCCCCACTTTTTTTTCGTCTTGGGGCTCTCGTTTGAGTCGGACCTTGCGCATCGAACCGTCGGGCTCGATGAACCTGTCAGCATGTTTCCGCTTGAGATGCGCCGGCATGCCCTCTACGCGCAATGTCGGCAGGAAATAATCTTCATTGGCGAAGTAGCCGGCCGCCCAAACCAGACGCGTCGCCGCCGTTTCGGGCCCAGCCTCCGCGCCTAACTTGACCTTCCATCGGATGCCGTCCCGGTCGCGAACGCTGAATTTGGGATTTGATCCATCCAGATCCTCTTTCAAATAGGTGAACGGACCATGCGGCTGATGTACTTCGCCGCCGGGACCGAAGTAGAGATTCCGCGATCTGATGTCACCCGGCTCGCGCCAAAGAACCGCGTTGCGTGTAATTTCTTCTTCGTCCGGCAGTCCTTTGTCCTTTTTCTTCACTGCCCCGGCTGATACATCGAGACAGCACCACATTGCCAAAGACCCGGTAACAAGCTTCCAGGACATACGCATACACGCCACCCCTTCCTTCTGGCAACGAACCTGAAGAGCAAAAGGCGTGCCAGATTGCTGGGGTCCTACCGTGCGCCCGGCGCGTCCCACATCAGGAGGGCAAATTGAAACTTCTCATTCAGCCCGAAGATGGCGTGCTGTCGATTGTCGAAGCCATCAACCACGCCAAGAGCCGCGTCGAAATCGCGATCTTCCGCTTCGATCGCGGTGAAATTGAAAAGGCGCTGGCGAACGCCGTCAGCCGGGGCGTCTTCGTACATGCCCTCATCGCCTATACCAATCGAGGCGGAGAAAGAGAATTGCGGAAGCTGGAAATGAGGCTGCTCGCAGCCGGTGTTACCGTCGCCCGCACGTCCGACGACTTGGCCCGCTACCACGGAAAGTACATGATCGTCGATCGGCGTGAACTGCATATTCTGGCATTCAACTTTACTCACCTCGACATCGACCATAGCCGCAGCTTCGGATTTATTACGCGCACGCCGCGGTTCGTCGCCGAAGCAGTCAAACTGTTCGAGGCGGACGCAAGCCGGCAGCCTTACTACGCCACGCTTCCGGCCTTGGTGGTCTGCCCGCTCAATGCGAGAAAGCAGCTGGCCGCATTCATTCAGGGCGCCAGGAATGAACTCCTCATTTACGATCCCGAGGTGAGCGATCAGTCCATGATTCGTTTGCTTGAGGACCGCGCGCAAGCCGGTGTCCAGGTCAAGTTGATTGGCAGGCTGCGACGTAAAGTAGAGCGCATTGAACAGCACACGCTCTCCAAGCTGCGTCTGCACACACGCTGCATGATTCGTGACAACGCGGTTGCGTTCCTCGGCAGCCAGAGCCTTCGGGAAATGGAACTCGGAGCGCGGCGCGAAGTCGGCGTCATTTTTAAAAATGCGAAGCTGGTGGCCCGCATGGCCAAAACGTTTCATCGCGACTGGGAGGAGGCCGAGCGCCCCACGGCGCAAGCGGGCGGGGCCGATGCAGTCTCAGCCACTCCCGACCCCGCTTCCGCTACCAAGGTCGCCAAAAAGGTTGCAAAAGCGATCGCGAAGGATTTGCCGCCCATCGCGCCTGTGGTTGAAGTCGTGGTCAAGGAGGTTGTCGGGGACGGCGCGGATGTCGAGCTCGACCACAACTTGGTCCAAGATAACGTCAAGGACGCGGTTAAGGAGGCGGTCCGGGACGCGGTTCTCGATGCTGTCGAAGACGTCGTTCTCCAGAACGGCCATGCTCGCAAGTAACATTCACCTCACGAGCAACATTCAGCCAGCGAAGCAAGCCTTGCGGAAACGTGCAAAAACTTCCATGCTCAGACTGCCTCAACGGTAGCGCCGCTTGCTAATCAATTGTTTCTGTAGTCCTCAGCGTTCTGGTCAATCAGTTGCACGTCTCTGCCAAGTTAGGAGATTGACTGATGCATAAACTTACGCTTGGATTTCTCGCGGCGGCCGGCATGTTGTTCGCCAAGGACGGCGCGGAAGTGACACATCGGCTTGAAGACGCAACCGCGACTTTCCGCGAAATCATGGCGAGCCAAGATCGAGGGATACCGCAAGATCTGATAGACAAGGCTCATTGCGCCGTCGTGGTGCCTGGATTAAAGAAAGGCGCTTTTGTCGTTGGCGCCCAGTTCGGCCGGGGGTTCGTGAGCTGCCGGGGAGCGAATGACCGCGGCTGGTCTGCGCCCGCGGCGATCCGTGTGGAAGGAGGCAGTGTCGGTTTTCAGATCGGTGGTTCTGAAACAGACGTAGTGATGCTGGTCATGAATGATCGCGGCGCCGAGAAGTTGCTCGGGGATCAATTCACATTAGGCGGCGAGGGCGAAGTGGCCGCGGGACCCGTAGGCCGCGAGGCTACCGCCCAGACCGATGCGCGCATGAGGGCCGAGATTCTCTCCTGGTCTCGATCGCGCGGCGTGTTTGCAGGAATCGCGCTCAAGGGAGCCACTCTGCGCCAGGATAAGGACGCCAACGAAGACCTCTACGGAAAACCGCTGGCAACGCGAGAAATCGTAACGGATCGCGCCGTTCGGCCAACTCCCGCCGGACGCGCCTTCATCGAGGCACTCAATAACGAGTCTCACGTTGAGGAACCGCACCGATAAAGCCGGCTTTTCCATGGGCGTGAGGGCTTGTTCTCGGAACGCTCTCACGCTTCTGCTGCAGCCCGGGCAGAGTTACTCGTAAATTCGGACCACAATAAAATAACCTGCGCTTGCCGCAACACCTGCAACGAAATGCGCGAAGGAGCAACAGGCCCAAAGGACGCTCCCAGATACGGCGTCTCACCCGTACGACACAGGATCCGCAATGTGGGCACCGCAGCATGCCGATTGGATGCCTGCTGCGGAGTGAACGTTTCGGTGCGGCAAGTGCAGCGGACGAGTTCGATGTCAGGCCTAGCCCGGGCCTGAGCCGGCGGCCGAAGCTTCGGCAACCCCGGTCTTCCGCTCTTCTTCAGCGAAGGCCGCGAGCCGGTTATGAAGCGTGCGCAGGCTGATCCCTAAAATCTCCGCTGCACGCTTTTTGTTGTTGTTCGTGCTCTGCAACGTCAGCCGGATGTACGCCTTCTCCAATTCGTTGAGCGGCTTTCCCGCTTCCAGATTGATTCCCGCGGCTGCTGGGCGAGCGGAACTCACTTGCTGCGCCGGGTGCACGACGATCCCGAAAGTGCCGGGAAGATGCTCTACGCGCAAAACTCCCTCTTTGGCGAGAATCGCAGCACGCTCCAGAACGTTTCGAAGCTCCCGAATGTTCCCCGGCCAGTTGTAGTTCACGAGACGTTCCAGCGTAGCCGGATGCAGCTCGCTGATCCGGCAATCGTTCTTGCGATTCACATCATGCAGAATGGCGTCTGCAAGAGCCGGTATGTCTTCTTTCCTGTGACGGAGCGGCGGCAAATGGATGTGAAATACGTTCAGACGATAATACAGATCTTCCCTGAGAGTTTTTTGGTCCAGCGATTCCCGTGTCGGCCGATTGGTCGCCGCTAAAATGCGAACATCCACGGAGATTTCCATATTTCCACCCAGCCGGCGAATCTTGGAATCCTCCAGGACTCGAAGAAGCCTGGTTTGCATCGCGAGCGGCATCTCGCCGATTTCGTCGAGGAGCAACGTGCCTTGGTGGGCCTGCTCGAAACAGCCCGCGTGGCGTGCAAACGCGCCGGTATAGGAGCCTTTTTCGTGCCCGAAAAGTTCGCTTTCGATCAACGTCTCCGGTAACGCTGCGCAATTCACGGCGACGAAAGGACCGCTGGCTCGCGGGCTCAGGCCGTGGATCGCCGCGGCAACCCGTTCCTTCCCCGTGCCGCTCTCGCCGGTGATCAGCACCGAGGCGGTGGTGGGAGCCGCTTGCTGGATGAGCGAAAACACTTCGCGCATAGCGGCCGATCCGCCCACCAGATCTCCGAGCACTCCCTGATTACTGAGCTGCCGCTGGAGCCGCGCCGTTTGGTTCAGGAGATTCTTATGCTGAATCGCCCGTTCCAGAAGCGTCGCGAGCGCGGACGTCAGAGCCGGTTTTTCGAGAAACCAGAATGCCCGCAAGTCATGCACGATCGAAACCGCGTGATCCATGCTGCCGAATGCCGTGAGCACGATGGCGGGCGTCTGTTCTCCACGCTCCAGCAGCGTCTTCAATAGTTTGAATCCGTCCATTCGCGGCATCATCAGATCGGTGACGATGACGTCAATGATCGTGGCCCCCAGCTTTTCCAGGGCCTCTTCTCCGTCTCGCGCTGTTTCCGTCGCGTAGCCGATAGACGCGATCATCTGGCAGAGTGAGAGGCGCTCCTTCTCATCGTCGTCTACCACCAGAATCCGCGCCTTTTGCCCTCTCAGCGGCATACTCGCATTGTAAACGAACACACTGCGCACTTCGACATCTAAGTGGAGCGCCGTCTTTTTTCCGGCCGCGGCCGGGACCAGGCCGCATACGGGCCGGACGACGGAATGCTAGGATGAACCCAGGCTCGTTGCTCGACCCCTTGAAATCGCCGACGGTTAAAATTCGTTATCAACTTTCCGGCGCATTGCAGGGAGTCCGATTGGAGCCGCACCCCGGCAGCTCGCTGCGCGATCCTACCAGCGAAATCGTCGAGATCCCCGCCCGTGCCGTCGTCGAAACCGAGGGCCGGCCGAGCTCCTCGGGCTTGATCAACGTCCTCTGGAATGGCGTGGCCTTTTCCGTGCTCGACGAGGACCTACGGGCCAAGGGCAGCGTGATCACTGACAAGTGATCAATTGATGTAACTTGGCAATATTTTCCGGCAAAGGGCAATCCCTGCAGCGTCCCCGCCGGGAGGGGCCTGGCTCTCACCCCCGCGGCGCTGCATCCACAGGGGAAAGGTAGTTGGCCGAATTCTTGCACCCCTTGGCGGCTGTGCGTAACTTGTTGGCCGCATCCGCGCCGGCCAACAATTTGAAGACGGGCGCCTTAAGAGCGCCGGATCAAACTATCAAGGAGCAACGATGAGCAAGAACATCGCAGTATTTGGAATCTATCGAGACTCCGTCACTTTGAGCAGCGGCATGGACCGGCTGAAGTCCAGCGGGTTTCGAAATACCGATGTTTCCGTCCTTATGCCCGAGAATGTAGGATCGAAGGATTTCGGCCACGTGAAGGATACCAAGGCGCCGGAAGGCGCTACCGCCGGGGCGGCGTCAGGCGCGGTGATCGGAGGCGCCCTCGGCTGGCTGGCAGGAGCCGGAGCGCTGGCGATACCGGGCTTGGGGCCGTTCCTTGCCGCTGGGCCGGTCATGGGTATGCTGGCCGGGGCGGGCGCAGGCGGAGCGGTGTGCGGACTTGCCGGCTCCCTCATCGGAATGGGAATTCCGGAATACGAAGCCAGACGCTACGAAGGGCGGGTCCGGTCGGGGGGCATCCTCCTTTCGGTCCATTGCGATAACAACGAATGGGCGAAGCGCGCCAAGAAAGTCCTGGAGGACACCGGCGCGGAGGACATTGCGTCCGCGGGCGAAGCGGCCGCCGATTTCGCGGTCAGCGATCGATCGTTGTCCCGGATTTGAGTTTCCGTTGCCACCTACTGTGCCTGCGGTTGATCTCACGCGCCCACTTTGATCCGGGTGATCCGCCCGGCCGCTAAAGTGGGCGCTTTTTTTCCGCTATTGGCTCAGTCACTCGAGCTTGTCGGGCGGTTCCCCGCCCTGAGCATTCCCTCCACAGTGTTGCCAATCTGCATAAGTCCTTCCAAATCTGACGGCTTTCGGAGATACAGATTCGCCCCTAACTCAACCAGCCTCGCACGGTCCGTTGGTGACTCAGACGACGTCAGCACGATGACCGGGATGGCCACCCAATTGGGAAGAGCACGAATCCGGAGCAGCACCTCCTCTCCGTTGTGCTTAGGCAGGTTGATATCTAAGACAATGATATGCGGTAGCTTATGACCGTCAGCCGTACGGACGAATTGGAGCGCTTGTTGTCCATCTTCCACCACGATCAGTTCGAAATCCAATCGCCGTCCGCTCAGCGCTTCCCGAAATAGCCGGACGTCGCCCGGATTGTCTTCGGCCAGCAGAATCCTGTACATAATCAGATCCTTCCGTCCCTGGAATCCATGAAACAGGCGGCTATAACAAAAGTCTAACTCCGATCGAGAACTACTTTAGCCTTATTCTCGAAGAGCGCGACCTGTCAGCGCAAGTTTAATGGAGCGAACACCGATGAATGCTACCCCGGCCGCCACCCGCAAAGCCACCAAAAGAAAAGAAACGAAGCCAAAGGATTCCAGTTCGCGCCAGGACAGCGCGCTCTTGAAAACCCTGATCGCTTTCAAAAGCGGGAACTTCTCCATCCGGATGCCTGTGGATCGGACCGGCATGGAGGGCAAAATCGCCGACGCCCTGAACGACATCCTTGACCTGAGTCAAAAGATGGTGAAGGAGTACGCGCGCATCAGTAAGACCGTCGGAAAGGAAGGCAAAATTACACAACGAGCCTCGATCGGTTCGGTCTCGGGCGCCTGGGCCGAGAGTGTGGAATCCGTCAATAGCCTCATCGGCGATCTGGTGCAGCCATCCACCGAAGTCGCGCGCGTCATCGGAGCGGTCGCCAAGGGCGATCTGTCCCAGACCATGTCGCTCGACGTCGATGGCCGCCCGCTCCGAGGCGAGTTCCTGCACACGGCACGCGTGGTCAACACCATGGTCCAGCAGTTGAACTCCTTCGCCTCGGAAGTAACCCGCGTTGCGAGAGAAGTCGGCACGGAAGGAAAGCTGGGCGGTCAGGCGGTGGTCACCGGAGTAGCCGGCACGTGGCGGGACCTTACCGAGAGCGTCAACTCGATGGCGAGCAACCTCACCGACCAGGTGCGCAACATCGCCGGCGTCACCACGGCCGTAGCCCGAGGTGATTTGACCACGCGCATTACGGTGGATGCGCGCGGGGAAATTCTCGAGCTGAAGAACACCATCAACACCATGGTGGATCAGCTCAGCTCCTTTGCGGCCGAAGTCACCCGTGTAGCTCGCGAAGTGGGAACCGAGGGCCGCCTCGGCGGCCAAGCCGAAGTGAAAGGCATCGCCGGTGTATGGAAGGATCTGACGGACTCGGTCAACTCCATGGGCGGTAACCTTACCAACCAGGTCCGCAACATCGCCGAAGTCACCACCGCCGTCGCCAAAGGCGACCTTTCGACGCGCATCACCGTCGACGCCCGCGGCGAAATTCTGCAGCTCAAGAATACGATCAACACCATGGTGGACCAGCTCAGCTCGTTCGCCGCCGAAGTTACGCGCGTGGCGCGCGAAGTAGGAACCGAAGGCAACCTGGGCGGTCAGGCGGACGTGCCCGGCGTGGCCGGAACGTGGAAAGATCTGACGGACTCGGTCAACTCCATGGCCGGCAACCTCACTGCGCAGGTCCGCAACATCGCCGAAGTGACCACCGCCGTTGCTAAGGGCGATCTCTCGCGCAAAATTACCGTGCAGGTGCGCGGCGAAATTCTCGAACTCAAGAACACTATCAACACTATGGTGGACCAGCTCAGCTCGTTCGCTTCCGAAGTTACGCGCGTGGCTCGCGAAGTAGGAACGGAAGGCCGCCTCGGCGGGCAGGCCGAAGTGGAAGGCGTCGCCGGAACCTGGCGCGATCTGACGGAGAGCGTCAACTCGATGGCCGGCAACCTTACGAACCAGGTTCGCAACATTGCGGGCGTGACCACGGCCGTCGCCAAGGGCGATTTGTCGACGAAGATCACCGTGGACGCGCGCGGCGAAATTCTCGAGCTCAAGAACACCATCAACACCATGGTGGACCAGCTGAATTCGTTCGGCAGCGAAGTGACGCGCGTGGCGCGCGAAGTGGGCACGGAAGGAAAACTGGGCGGCCAGGCGCAGGTACGCGGCGTCGGCGGCGTGTGGAAGGATCTGACGGACTCTGTAAATTCCATGGCCGGGAACCTCACCGCTCAGGTGCGCAACATTGCCGAGGTCACGACGGCCGTCGCCAAAGGTGACCTGTCGCGAAAGATCACGGTGGATGTGCGCGGCGAAATTCTGGAGCTCAAGAACACCATCAACACCATGGTGGATCAGCTCAATTCTTTCGCGAGCGAAGTGACGCGCGTGGCGCGCGAAGTCGGCACGGACGGAAAGCTCGGCGGTCAGGCGCAGGTGAAAGGCGTAGGCGGCGTCTGGAAAGACCTGACGGATTCGGTCAACTTCATGGCCGGAAACCTCACGGCGCAGGTGCGCAACATCGCCGAAGTGACCACCGCTGTGGCGAACGGTGACCTGTCGCGCAAAATCACGGTAGACGTGCGCGGCGAAATTCTGGAACTCAAGAACACCATCAACATCATGGTGGATCAGCTCAACGCCTTCGCCAGCGAAGTGACGCGCGTGGCCCGCGAAGTGGGAACCGAAGGCAAGCTCGGCGGCCAAGGCGTCGTGAAAGGCGTCGGCGGTGTGTGGAAAGACCTGACGGATTCCGTCAACTCGATGGCCAGCAACCTGACCAACCAGGTCCGCAACATCGCTGAGGTGACCACGGCCGTCGCAACGGGCGACCTGTCGCGCAAGATCACGGTGGAAGTGCGCGGCGAGATTCTGGAGCTCAAGAACACCATCAACACCATGGTGGATCAGCTCAGCTCCTTTGCATCGGAGGTGACGCGCGTGGCGCGCGAGGTGGGCACCGAGGGCAAACTGGGCGGCCAAGCCGACGTGCACGGCGTCGCCGGAACCTGGAAGGATCTCACCGATTCGGTGAACTCCATGGCGAGCAATCTCACCAGCCAGGTCCGCAACATCGCCGAAGTGACCACCGCCGTCGCGAAGGGCGACCTGTCGCGCAAAATCACCGTCGACGTGCGCGGCGAAATTCTGGAGCTGAAGAACACCATCAATACGATGGTCGACCAGCTCAACGCGTTCGCGGGCGAAGTGACGCGCGTGGCGCGCGAAGTGGGCACCGAGGGCAAACTGGGCGGCCAGGCGGATGTAAAAGGCGTCGGCGGCGTGTGGAAAGACTTGACGGACAGCGTCAACTTCATGGCCGGCAACCTGACTTCGCAGGTACGCAACATCGCGCAGGTGACCACGGGCGTCGCCAAGGGCGATTTGTCCACCAAGATCACCGTGGACGCGCGCGGCGAAATTCTGGAGCTGAAAAACACCATCAACACCATGGTCGATCAGCTCAACGCCTTCGCGAGCGAAGTGACGCGCGTGGCGCGCGAAGTGGGAACCGAGGGCAAGCTGGGCGGCCAGGCCGATGTCCGCGGCGTTGCCGGCACCTGGAAGGATCTGACGGATTCGGTCAATTCGATGGGCAGTAACCTGACGAATCAGGTGCGCAACATCGCGGGCGTGACCACGGCTGTCGCGCGCGGCGACTTGACCACAAAGATCACCGTGGACGCGCGCGGCGAAATTCTGGAGCTGAAGAACACCATTAACATCATGGTGGATCAGCTCAGCTCCTTCGCGTCGGAAGTTACCCGCGTGGCGCGCGAAGTGGGAACCGAAGGCAAGCTGGGCGGCCAGGCGGAGGTGAAAGGCGTCGCCGGAACCTGGAAGGATCTCACCGAGAGCGTCAACTCCATGGCCGGCAACCTGACCAACCAGGTCCGCAACATCGCCGAAGTCACAACCGCGGTGGCGCGCGGCGACTTGTCGCGCAAAATCACCGTCGACGTGCGCGGCGAAATTCAGGAGCTGAAGAACACCATCAACACCATGGTGGACCAGCTCAACGCGTTTGCTTCGGAAGTGACGCGCGTGGCGCGCGAAGTGGGCACCGAAGGCAAGCTGGGCGGCCAGGCCAACGTGCGCGGCGTCGCCGGAACCTGGAAAGATCTGACCGACAGCGTCAACTCCATGGCCGGCAACCTGACGTCGCAGGTCCGCAACATCGCACAGGTCACAACGGCCGTCGCCAACGGCGACCTTTCGCGCAAAATCACGGTGGACGTGCAGGGCGAAATTCTGGAGCTGAAGAACACCATCAACCGCATGGTGGACCAGCTCAATTCTTTCGCGAGCGAAGTGACGCGCGTGGCGCGCGAAGTCGGCACGGACGGAAAGCTGGGCGGACAGGCCGAAGTGAAAGGCGTGGCCGGCACCTGGAAGGATCTTACCGACAACGTCAACTTCATGGCCGCCAATCTCACTACCCAGGTGCGCGGTATCGCGAAAGTGGTGACCGCGGTGGCCAACGGGGACCTGAAGAGAAAGCTGGTGCTCGAAACGAAAGGCGAGATCGCGCAGCTGGCTGACACCATCAACGGAATGATCGATACTCTCGCGACGTTCGCCGATCAGGTGACCACGGTGGCCCGCGAGGTCGGCATCGAAGGCAAACTCGGCGGCCAGGCTCGCGTCCCCGGCGCCGCGGGCATCTGGCGCGATCTTACCGACAACGTGAACCAGCTCGCCGCCAACCTCACCAACCAGGTGCGCGCCATTGCCGACGTCGCGACGGCCGTCACCAAAGGCGACCTGACGCGTTCCATCGCGGTGGAAGCCCAGGGCGAGGTTGCCGCGCTTAAAGACAAACTCAACGAGATGATCGCGAACCTGGCCGCTACGACGCGCAAGAACAACGAGCAGGACTGGCTCAAGACGAACATCGCGAAATTCACCGGCATGATGCAGGGCCAACGCGATCTGTTGACCGTATCGCAGCTCCTGCTGTCCGAACTGACGCCGCTGGTGGGCGCGCAATTCGGCACCTTCTACATCTCGGAATCTCAAGACGACAGCAGCGCGGTCTTGAAGCTGATCGCCGGATATGGCATCGACGCCAGCGATAGTGTCTCGCCTACGTTCCGCGTGGGGCAAGGACTGGTCGGCCAGTGCGCCAAGGAAAAGCAGCGCACCCTGGTGAAGAATGTCCCTGGCGATTACATCCACATTCGCTCGAGCCTGGGCAGCCAGGTTCCTGTCAGCATCGTCGTGCTGCCGGTGCTGTTTGAAGGAGACGTGAAGGCCGCCATCGAACTGGCGTCGTTCAGCCAATTCAGCGAGGTGCACCTGGCCTTCCTCGATCAGCTGACTCAATCCATCGGCATCGTCTTAAACACGATCGCCGCCACCATGCGGACCGAACAGCTTCTGCAGCAGAGCCAGGCGCTGGCCGAAGAGCTTCAAAGCCAGCAGCAGCAGTTGCAGACCACCAACGCGGAACTGCAGGAAAAAGCGCACCTGCTGGCCGAGCAAAAGACCGAAGTGGAAACCAAGAATCGCGAAGTGGAGCAGGCCAAGCAGGCCCTGGAAGAAAAGGCCGAGCAGCTCGCGCTCACGTCCAAGTATAAGAGCGAATTTCTGGCCAACATGAGTCACGAATTGCGCACCCCGCTCAACAATCTTTTGATTCTCGCGCGCATGCTGTCGGAGAATTCCGAAAAGAACCTGACGCCCAAACAGGTCAAGTTCGCCGAGACCATCCATACCTCGGGAACCGACCTGCTCGCGCTCATCAATGACATTCTGGATTTGAGCAAGATCGAGTCCGGAAAGATGGACGTCGAGATCGGCGGCGTCCGGCTGACCGAGCTGGGCGATTATTGTTCCAAGACCTTCCGGCATGTGGCGGATGGCAAGGGTCTGGAGTTCACGGTGGAGTTGGGCAAATCGATGTCCAGCGAGATCATGCACACCGACGCCAAGCGCTTGCAGCAGGTGCTGAAGAATCTGCTTTCGAACGCCTTGAAATTTACCGAGCACGGCTCAGTCCGCCTAACCATCGATCTGGCGGCCGCGGGCTGGAGCCCGAATCACCCGATCCTTGGGCGAGCGAAGTCGGTAGTGGCGTTCTCGGTGGAAGACACCGGCATCGGCATCCCGTCCGAAAAGCAACGCATCATTTTCGAGGCCTTCCAGCAGGCCGACGGCACCACCAGCCGCAAGTACGGCGGCACTGGCCTCGGCCTTTCCATCAGCCGCGAACTGGCTCGGCTTCTGGGCGGCGAGATCCGTCTGCAGAGCGCGCCAAGTGTCGGCAGTACGTTTACGCTCTATCTGCCCCAGACCTATATGGCGCAGGTTCAGGTGCCGAAGAGCGAAGCGCTCATCACAACTCCGCTTCTGATGGAACAAGCCGCGAACGTCCCCACCGGCCAAGTGGACATCATTTTGCCCGCCTCCGGGATCGCCGCCGAGGCGCTGGTGGAAGATCTGGTGATCGACGACGACCGCAATCTGATTCAACCCAACGATTCGGTGATCTTGATCGTCGAAGACGACATCACGTTCGCCCGGATTCTGCTCGATCTCGCTCACGATAAGGGTCTGCGCGCCCTGGTCGCCCTTCGCGGCTCGAGCGCCATGTCGCTGGCGCGGGAATTCAAGCCCGGCGCCATCACGCTCGACATCAACCTTCCGGACATGGCCGGGTGGACGATTCTCGACCGGCTCAAGCACGATCCTGCGACGCGCCATATCCCCGTTCATGTCATCTCCGGCGACGACAACCGGCGGCGCGGAATCGCGCTGGGCGCCATGAGCTATCTCGAAAAGTCGGTGACCAACGAATCCCTCGCCGAAACGTTCACCACCATCCAGAGTTCCGTGCAACGAAGGGCCAAGAAGCTGCTGGTGGTCTGCTCTCAGGAGATCCGGCGCGAGGAAATGATCGAGTCGCTGGCTGCGCCCGACGTCAGGATCATTGCCGTCGGCAGCGCGGGCGAAGCGCTCGCGGTAGCGAAGCAGGAATACCTGGATGGCATCGCCGTGCACCTGAATGTGGAAGGACTCAGCGCGCCGGCGCTTGTGGACGAACTCCAGCTGTTGGCCGGTCCGCAAATTCCTCCGGTGATTGTGCTCGGCGACCGCCCGCTGACGCCGGACGAGGAGATTGGCTATCACCGCATCGCGCGCAATGGCGTGGTAAAGCTGGTCTCGACTTTGGAACGCCTGCTCGACGAATCGGTACTGCTGATGCATCGTGCCGAGTTCGATCTGGCGCCCAGGCAGCGCGCCATTCTCGAACAGCTCCGACAGTCAGACGCCACGCTTGTGGGCAAGACCGTCCTGGTCATCGATGACGACGTGCGCAATATCTTCGCGCTCACCAGCTTGCTCGAAGATCATCACCTGAACGTTTTGCACGCCGAGACCGCGCGCGCCGGGATCGACATCCTGCGAGCCACTCCCGGCATCGATCTGGTATTGATGGATATCATGATGCCTGGAATGGATGGGTATGAGGCCATGCAGGCCATCCGAAAAGATCCGGGTTTCCGTTCTCTTCCCATCATCGCGCTCACCGCCAAGGCGATGAAGGGCGACCGCGCCAAGTGCATCGAAGCCGGCGCGACGGACTATATTACGAAGCCTGTGGATCTCGAGCAATTGTTTTCGGTCCTGCGCGTCTCGGTGAATCGCGGCAACGAAATCTCTCAATTCGCGGTTCCGACCGCTTAGGGCCATGCTGCACGACAGGGAGATCGTCATGCCGGAAGCACGAGGCCACGACCAACCGGAGCGCGTCAAACTTCTCCTGGTCGACGACTCTCAGGAGAACCTCGTTTCGCTAGCGGCCACGCTCGAAAGCCTGGGCCAGGAGCTGGTGCTCGCTCGCTCCGGAGCCGAAGCCCTGCGCCATCTTTTGACGGACGACTTTGCGGCCATCCTGCTGGACGTCAAGATGCCGGACATGGACGGCTTTGAGACCGCCGAGCTGATCCGCGCGCGGAAGCGCTCGCGCGACACCCCGATTCTGTTCCTGACCGGCTATAAGAATGACGAGCATCTGTTCCGCGGCTACGACCTCGGCGCCGTCGATTTTCTCTTCAAGCCGATCGTTCCGGA
>Ga0070734_10001852_pt1 | contig 28544 bp, 23 predicted proteins | sample Coa_R1_8_FD_66444 | JGI IMG/M metagenome (GOLD analysis project Ga0070734, IMG submission 66444) | Surface soil microbial communities from Centralia Pennsylvania, which are recovering from an underground coalmine fire - Coalmine... | ecosystem: Environmental > Terrestrial > Soil > Unclassified ... | reverse complement strand
ACCACGTAGAAGCCCAACTCCCCTTTGGGCGCTTCGATCGAGACATAGGCCTCGCCCACCGGCGGCTTGACCACCTTGGAAACCTTGGCCATGACCGGTCCTTCCGGCAGGCTTTCCGCGGCTTGGCGCAGGATTCGAGCCGATTGCCGCATCTCCTGAATGCGCACGATATACCGGTCATAGGTATCGCCGTTGGTGCGTGTCGGGATTTCGAACTCGTATTTGTCGTAGCCGGAATACGGCATCGCCTTACGGATATCCCACTGGACGCCGGCCGAGCGTAAGATGGGCCCGGTGACTCCGTACTGCTTGCACTCTTCGGCGGTCAACACACCCACGTTCCGCAGGCGGCCGATCCAGATGCGGTTGTTCGTCAGCAGTTCTTCGTATTCGTCCACCTTGGGCAGGAACATGTCGCAGAAAGCGATCACATCGCGCGCGAACCCGTCATAGGGCTCCGCCGGCAAGCCGCCGATACGGAAGGCGTGGGTGGTCAGGCGTGCACCGCAGTATTTTTCCAGAATCTTGATGCTTTCTTCGCGCTCGCGGAAACAGTAGAACACCGGCGTGATCGCGCCGATATCGAGGGCGTGGGTTCCCAGCCAAAGCAGGTGGCTGCCGATGCGGTTCAGCTCCGTCAGGATTACCCGAACCGCCTGCGCGCGCGGCGGCGCTTCCACATTCAACAGCTTCTCCACCGCGAGACAATAAGCCAAGCCATTGGAAACTGCCGCCACGTAATCCAGCCGGTCGACATACGGGTTGAACTGCACCCAGCTCCGGTTTTCAGCCACTTTCTCCACACCGCGATGCAGGTACCCGATTACGCAATCGGTGCCCAGCACCTTTTCGCCGTCCAGCTTGAGAACCACCCGGAGCACCCCGTGGGTCGACGGGTGCTGCGGGCCCATGTTGAGAACCAGTTCAGTGGTGTCGAGAAAGGTGGCTTCCGGCAAGGTTATTGCCCCCTTTCGATGCCCAGGTTCGCCTGGACCCAGCCCTGATCCTGCTGGAGCAGCGGATAGTCCTTCCGCAACGGGTGCCCGTTCCAGTCTTCCGGTAGCAGGATGCGGCGCAGATCGGGGTGGCCTTCGAATTCGATGCCGAACATGTCGAAGACTTCGCGTTCGAGCCAGTTGGCCGTAGCGTGCACTGATACGGCCGATTCGGGCCGGGAGGCAACCGGAACGGCCGTCTTGATTCGGATTCGTTCGTTCCTGGCGAAGCTGTAGAGGATATAAATAAGGTCAAAGCGCTGCGTACGTTTGGGCCAGTCGACTGCGGTGATATCCACTAGATAGTCGAAATTTGCCTCGTGCTTCAGATGCTTGATGATGGAAATCACGGCATCGAATTTCACCACGAGGAAATTCTGACTGGCGTAGGTAGACGCTTCCGAAATGGAATCCCCGAATTGCTCCTTCAGTTGGCGCGGCAGGTCACCGTCCCATGGCGTGGTCGCCATGATGGCAGGCGGTTTGGATGGAGGTGCTTTGGCAGGAGGAGGGGCGGCGGCCGGCGCTTCGGGGTGGGTCGGATTCGGCTGGTCGGGCATCGCTTCCCCCTGAAGCAATACATGTATCACCCCGCCTCAAATTAGTCAAATAAGGTGTTAATACCCGAATTACAGAATACGCCGGCCCGCCGGTGTGGTGTCGTAGCCGCCGAGGCTTTCCAGTTCGCGGCGGAACTTCAATCGGTTTAGCGTGTCAAGGAGGGTTTGGATGCCGGGAAGGTCCAGGTGCTGGCGACGGATGGCCAGATCGTAGCGCTCGCTGACCAAAGGAATGAATCCGAGACCGAACATGCGAGCGGCAGCGCGCGTGGCGATTGCGCAATCGGCGCCGCCGGAGTAGATCTGCCACGCGGCCGGCAAATGGCCGAGCGCGATGTCCTCATAGCCGGAGATTTTAGCGGATGTAATCCGGACTGCTTTCAATCGCGCATCGAGCAACAGGCGGCTGCCTGCGCCCGGCTCGCGGTTCACGATCGATACATCGTTCCGCGCAAAGTCCTCGATGCCCCGGATGCCCTTTGGATTGCCGCGGGCGGTGATGATGCCTTCTTCCCAAACCGCAAACGAGATGACCGCTACCGCGTTTTTCGAAAATAACCGGCCGATCTCCGGCAGGTTGGATTCGCCGCTGGCCTCGTCGCGCAAATGCGTGCCTGACACGTGCACCTGGCCCGCCTTTAACAACTTGAGCGCCTGCGAGCTGTTGCGATGGGCGAGCACGAGTTCGACGCCCGCGGGCTGAACATGCCGCGCCAGCACGGAAATGCCGGGATCGCATCCGGCAACCAGGATGCGATTGCGAAACGCGTCTTCGTGGAACACTTGAACTTGGGCTCGGCCGCGGTTGGCCGGGCGGCGGGAGACAACCGCATCGCTGGCCGGGAAATACCAGGGCAGCGGAGACGGGATGGACGCCATCAGGTGCCGGTCGACTCGGCACAGTTGGACGGCTTGGCCCGGGAAGGGAACGGCCGTGCCCGGGAGCAGCGCAACCTGCTCTTCGCGCAATTGCGGCGCCGCAGCTTCGCCCCGCAGCGTGAACAATTCCTCGACGCGGGCGCCCAACGCCTGTGCCATCCGAAGCGCCACCACCGTATTGGGTACGTATCCGCCCGCCTCCATCGCGTAAATGGTTTGGCGGCTGACCCCGGCCAGTTGTGCCAGTTCAGCGGCCGAATAACCACGGCTCTGTCGCAGCCGCGCCAGGTTGTTTTCAATCTCGGCACTCACTCTCGTCGTCATGTATGGCGGGGGCTACGGTTTTTGGAGCATCACTTCGGTGGACTTGACCACCACGTGCACGGAGTCGCCTTTCTTCAAGCCCATTTCCTCCGCGCTGGAGCGTGTAATCACGCTCTCCACCTGGCTCTCTCCGATCCGAACCACGACATGGGCCATGATCGTACCGAAGCGCACTTCTTCGATGATTCCGGGTAATTGGTTTCTGGCGGATAGCATACTTCTTGTCATAGCAGAATCGGCGTTCGGAAGACAGGTAAATTTTTGCGGGAGGTGAACGGCGGATTCCGGCTCTGTCCTGTTTGCGATATACTGTCGTTCTTACAAGACATGCCTCCATCGTCTGCGCGCTTCTGCCTCCTCGCCTGCTGCATCGCCATGATGGGCGGGCCGCTCGCGGCCCAGGTTTCCGCGGGAATTTCCGGAACCATCACCGACTCGTCCGGGGCCGTGATCTCGGCGGCCTCGGTCACGGTAAAGAATAGCGAGACCGGGTCGGCCCGCACCCTGCTGACCGATGGCGCAGGACACTACCAGGCCGACGCGCTTCCAGCGGGCCCGTACGAAATTCGAGCCGAGAAACCCGGGTTTGCGCCGTCAGTCCGCACCGGAATCCGCCTGGCGGTCGCGCAGCAGGCGACTGTCAATATCGGACTGCGGGTCGGCGATGCGAGCCAGGCCGTTACCGTCAACGCGGACGCCGCGCCGGTCAGCGTGACCACGGCGGACATATCCGACCTCGTAGGGCAGGAGCAGATCAAGGACCTGCCGCTCAACGGGCGGAGCTTCGACGAGTTGCTCACATTGAATCCGGGAGTGGTCAATTTCACTTGGGAGAAATTTGGCGGAGTGGGCGTTTCCAATTCGACCTCGGGAAATAACTTCGTGGTGTCGGGAAACCGCCCGCAGCAGAATCTGTTCCTGTTGAATGGCGTGGAGTTTACGGGCGCCGCTGAGAACAACATGCAGCCGGGTGGGGTCAGCCAGGAACTGCTGGGCGTGGATGCGGTCCGGGAATTCAATCTGCTCCGCGATTCGTATGGGGCCGAGTACGGCAAGCGCCCGGGCGCGCAGGTGCTGATCGTGACGCAATCCGGCCGCCGCGGCTTTCACGGCTCACTGTATGAATTCCTGCGCAATAACGCCTTGGATGCCCGGAACTTCTTCGATGGGAGTTCCACTCCAGGCTTCCAGCGGAACGAATTTGGCGGTTCGGCCGGAGGGGCCATTCAGAAGGACAAAACATTCGTGTTCGGCAATTTCGAGCAGCTCAGCCAGCACCTGCGCCAGACCGGCGTGGATCTTGTTCCCGACGACAACGCCCGGCGGGGGTATCTTCCCTGTAAGTTGGTCACGCCCGCTCCGAGCCCGTGCCCGGCCTCCGGCCTGGCGTTCGTGGGCGTTTCCCCGCTGATCGGCGCCTGGCCGGCGGCGAGCCCCGGAGCTCCCGATTTCGGCGGTATTTCCGAAGCGTTCAATAATCCGCTGCAAACCATCCGCGACGACTTCGGGACGCTCCGGCTCGATCACATTTTTTCGCAAAAGGACACGCTGAGCGGCGTATACACCGTGGATGACAGCGGCGACTACACGCCCACCAGTTTCAACCTGTACAGCACCGACGTGGCGAGCCTGCGAGAGCAGGTGGCGAGCCTCGAGGAGACGCACGTATTCTCGCCGGCCTGGCTGAACACGGTCCGATTCGGCTTTTCCCGGGCCGGCTATTTCTTTACTGGAGAGCCGACGCCGGGCAGCCCGGCCGCGGCGCTGCCCGGATTTCTCGCCGGAAAACCGATCGGTGCGATCGTCGTCGGGGGCAGCGCGGCTTCGAATCCCGCCACGCAACTCGCGCTGGCCGGCAGCAACAATGGAAGCAACCTGCCGCTTGCCCGCACGCTGTTCACGTATGAAGACCGCGTTTCAGTGGCCAGGGGGCGGCATCTGATTACGGCCGGTGCCTGGTTCCAAAGGCTGCGCTCGAACGAAATGCTGGCGCTCAGCCAGTACGGACAGGCGACCTTTACGAGCTTGCAGACGCTGCTCCAGGGAACCGCGGGATCGCTGCTGTACGACCCGGCGCCCACGCCGCTCGGCTGGCGTTCCTGGTACGGCGCCTGGTACGCCGAAGACGCCATCCGGCTCGGCCCGCGCCTGACCGTGACACTCGGCTTTCGCCATGAGTTCACTACCGGCTGGAATGAAGCGCAGGGCCGCGCCGCCACCTATACCTATCCGAACGGCGTGATCTCGACGCTGCCGAATGTCGGCGCCTCTGCGTTTACCGTCAACAATGGGAAATTTTTGCCCCAGCCCCGCCTTGGGTTGGCGTGGAGCCCGTTCGGCACCGACAAGCGGACAGTGATTCGCGGCGGCTTTGGCATGTACAACGACCTGCAGGACGCGCTCGGCTATCGCACCGACCAGAACGCGCCATTCAACCCGACCTACAGCCTGCCGAACGCGCTGGTATCGCAATTGCCGGTTTCTCCGTCGGCGCCCGTGCCCGCGACTGCGAAACTAGTGCCTGGCGGTGTTCAGCCCGATTTGCAGACACCGGTCCTGCTCACCTGGTCGTTGCGCGTCGAGCAGCAACTCAGCGCCAATTCCGCTCTCACGGTGGGCTATGTGGGATCGCATGGATACCACGAAATCCTCGGCATCGACGCCAACGAACCGTTTCCCGTGGTCTGTCCCGCGGCCCCGTGTCCCGCAACCTATCCCGCGAACTTCCCGGCCGGCGTGGCCGGCACGCCGGTCGCGGCGGGCACGTATTACCTCCCGAGCGCCACCAAAGCCAATCCGGCGCTGAACAACACCTGGACCTATTTTTCCCAGGCCGACAGCTCTTACCACGCGCTGCAGGTGGACTTCAATCACCGGTTTGCCGGTGGGTTGGCCTTGCGAGGGGCCTACACCTGGTCGAAGACCATCGACGACGGCGATTCGGTAAATGCCACCACCTCCGGAAATGAGCCGGCGCTGGCTTCGAATCCCTTCAATCTGCGCGCCGACCGCGGACTGGCCAACTTCGACGTGCGCCACGTGGCCGTCGTCAGCGGCGTCTACGCCCTCCCCTTCGGCAGGGGAAAACACTTCCTGCATAACGCCGGCGGCCTCGGAAACACGCTGGCCGGCGGTTGGACGATGAATTCGATTGTCACGCTCCAGGGCGGATTCCCGTTTACGCCGCAATTGAGCTACAACCCCTCCAACAACGGCGACACGCGAAACCCGGTGCGGCCGTTTGTCAATCCCTCGTTCACCGGCTCCGCCATTCTGGGTTCGCCAGACCGGTGGTTCAACCCCGACGCGTTTCTGGCGCCGCCCGCCAACAGCGGTTTCTACGGAAACCTGGGGCGCGACACGCTGATGGGGCCGGGTCTGGCGACGTGGGATCTCTCGTTTTTGAAGGACACGCGGCTGCGGGAGACCCTCAACCTCCAGTTTCGGGCGGAGTTTTTCAATCTTCTGAACCGGGCGAATTTCAATACGCCAAATGCGGTCGTGTTCACGCCGTCGGGGGTCTCGCCGACCGCCGGTGTAATTACCGGCACCTCTACCACATCGCGGCAAATCCAGTTCGGATTGAAGCTGCTTTGGTAGCGTTCTGCCTCTGAATGCCCCGGGGACGCCGTTCAACCCCGGTTCTGCGCCGATTACCTATGGAAACGCAACAAATCAAGCGACTTGTGGTTTAATTAAGAATTCCGTATGGCGCACCTGCTCCGCCGTCTCCGAAGAAACGGGATTGCCGCGCACCGGCGCGCGCGCGAGTTGCGTATGATCGGCAAGGCGCTGGTTTCGACCGACCATCCGATCCTGGCGCATGTGATCCCGATGCGGCGCTGCAATTTGTCGTGCGCGTACTGCAACGAATACGATGATGTCTCCAAGCCGGTGCCCGTCGAGACAATGTTCCAGCGGCTCGATCGGCTGGCGGATCTCGGCACCACCATCATTACCATCAGCGGCGGTGAGCCGTTGCTGCATCCCGAACTCGACCGCATCATCGCGCATGTGCGGCGCCGCGGCATGATCGCCGGGATGATCACGAACGGCTACCTGCTGACGGTCGATCGGATTCGCCGGTTGAACCGGGCCGGTCTCGAGCACATGCAGATCAGCATCGACAACGTGATGCCGGACGAAGTCTCCAAGAAAAGTCTGAAGACGCTCGACAAGAAACTGGTCCTGCTTTCCGAGCACGCCGATTTTCACGTGAATATTAACTCCGTGGTCGGTGGCGGGATTCAAAACCCGCGCGACGCGCTCGTGGTGGGTAAGCGCGCCGTCGAGCTGGGATTCACGTCCACTGTCGGCATCATCCATGATGGCGACGGGCAACTGCAGCCCCTGGGCGACGTGGAGCGCGAAGTTTACATGACGATGCGCTCGATGGAGAAGCGCAGTTACGCTCAGATCAATTATTTTCAGGACAATATCGCGCACGGGCTGGAGAACAAGTGGCGGTGCCGTTCGGGCGCGCGATACTTGTACATCTGCGAAGACGGCCTCGTGCATTACTGCTCCCAGCAGCGCGGCTACCCGGCCAAGCCGCTGATGGAATACACGCTCACGGACATCCGCCGCGAATACCGCACCGTCAAGGAATGCGCGCCGCGCTGCACCGTAGCCTGCGTGCACCAGGTGGCGTACCTGGATTTCTGGCGCGGCGAGCAGGACCTGACGCCTATCCCGGTTAGCGAAGACCCGCAGGGATTGGTGCAGATACAGTAAAGCCTCCGCTCAAATTTTTATCCGGGTAATATTGACAAGATGTTTTTACCCGGGTAATATTAGTCCCATGAGCTACACAGCATTCCAGGGGCAGCGCCGGATTGCCGCTGGGAGTCTTTCCGAAGTTGCTGTGCTTCTCAAAGATGCCCCACAGGGCGGGGAATTTCTGGTTTTCGACGACGCGACCGGCCGCCAGGTCGATCTTGATACTCGCGGGTCGGCCGAGGACATTGCCCTTCGATACGCCGGCGAGCCCGTCCCGGAGGCGCGCGGGCGGGGGCGTCCACGGTTGGGAGTTATCGCCAAAGAGGTCACATTGCTTCCGCGCCATTGGGACTGGCTCTCAGCGCAGCCGGGCGGGGCGTCAGTGGCCTTGAGAAAACTGGTGGACCAAGCGCGCAAGAGCAGCGGCGACCGGGACCGGGTACGGGGCGCCCAGGAGGCGGCGTATCGCTTCATGGCCGCCCTGGCCGGCAATCTTCCCGAATTCGAAGAGGCAACTCGCGCGCTGTTTGCGTACGAGCGGCGGCGCTTCGGCGAACTCATCGCGGGATGGCCTGAGGACATCCGCGATTACGCCATCAAACTCGCGTTCGCCGATCACGAGTAACCAGCCTTAGCCGAAAACTGAAGTCAATGACAACGCACAGGAGAAGTGTCTATGCCACGCATCTACAAATCGTCCGCAGGAGAGCGCCTCGTTAAAGAACGCTATCGCGCGTTCCTTCAACGGTGGCCGGCTGCGCATCAGCAGTTGCGCGTTCTGACAGGGCAGGGAGAGACTTTTGTCGTCGCGTCCGGCGCCGAGGGCGCCTCGCCACTCGTGCTGCTCCACGGTGGCGCGGCGAACTCCGCGATGTGGATGGGCAATATCGGCGCATTAGCCCGCCATTTCCGGGTGTATGCAGTCGATCTGATCGGCGAACCCGGTCTCAGCGCGGCGTCGCGGCCTCCGCTGGCGTCCGACGCTCATGCTCTATGGCTGGATGACGTGCTCGCCGCGCTTTCGATTGACCGCGCGTGTTTTGCCGGAGTATCGCTGGGCGGCTGGCTCGCTCTGGATTACGCCACGCGGCGGCCGGAGAGGGTGGAACGTCTGGCCCTGCTCTGCCCAGGCGGAGTCGGCCGCCAGAAAGTGGGCATCGTGTTCGCGACCATCTTTTTGAAAATGTGCGGCGCCTGGGGAAAACGGAAACTGTTGGAACTTATCCTGGGCCGCCCGCCCGCCGATCCGGCTCCGGCCGCTAAAGCGTTCATTGACTTTGTGCTCCTCATACACCGGCATTTCCGGCCGCGAATGGTGAAGCTCCCGATCTTCTCCGACGAAGCCCTGCGCCGTTTAAACATGCCACTGCTGGCGGTCGTCGGGGGCCGCGACGTGCTTCTCGACTCCGCGGAAACCCGGTGCCGGCTGGAACGAAACGCGCCGCAGGCCGAAGTCGTTTACCTCGCCGGCCCGGGACACCTGCTACCTGATCAAACCCGGCAGATCCTGGCTTTCCTGGCTCCCGGACTGAAGGGTGCCGGCTTCGCTACTAACAATCGTTAGTCTTGCGTTGTTAGCTCCCACGCAACACTATTAATGAGTTGGTCTGCTGCCGGAGTGACAGGCCGGCCCGGCGTTTAAACCCATGCTCAGACGCGTGCTCTGTGTCGATGACGAGCCGAACATCTTGAAGGCGTTCGAGCGCCAGTTCCGCAATGAGTTCGAACTGGAGACCGCGCTCGGCCCCGAAGCGGGACTACAGGTCGTCTCCCGGAATGGTCCGTTTGCCGTCGTGGTTTCCGATCTCCGCATGCCGGGCATGGACGGCGTTGAGTTTCTGCAGCGGGTCAAGCGCCTGGCTCCTGATACCGTCCGGATCATGTTGACCGGCCAAGCCGAGTTGGTCACGACCATCGATGCAGTCAACCGCGGAAGCGTGTTCCAGTTTCTCACGAAGCCTTGTCCGGCCGAAGTGCTGCGCCATGCCCTGGAGGCGGGGCTGGAGCAATACCGGCTGATCGCCTCCGAGAAACAATTGTTGGAGGAGACGCTGCGCCGCAGCCTCGGCGTTCTGACCGAGATTCTCAGCCTGTGTAATCCGCTCGCATTCAGCCGGGCGCAGCGCATCCGCCACTATGTCCATAGTCTGGCGGACCGCCTCGGCCTGGCTGACCAATGGCAGTTTGAAACGGCCGGCCTGCTCTCCCAAATCGGATGTGTCTCCATTCCACCCGAGATTTTGGAACGGTATCGCAACGGCGAGCGCCTGCATCCGGAAGAAGCCGGCATGATCGCGTCGCAAAGCCAGGTCGGTTTCGACCTGCTTTCGCAGATTCCGCGCCTCGAAGTCGTGGCGCAGATGGTGGCGCGGCAGCAGGAGGCTTGGAACCCGAAGGAGCGGCACCCGGATCCGGTCATGGTCGGCGCCCAACTTCTGAAAATCGCGCAGGACTTTGACGACGCGGTCGTGCGCGGCGCCCAGCCCGACGACGTGGTGAATAACATGTGGAAGCGCTCCGAATATAATCCCGCCTTCGTCGAGGCTCTGCAGCAGGTTCACGTCGCCCAGGACTCCACCGAAATCCGGGCGGTCTCGGTGCGTCAGTTGCGCACGCGCATGATCATCAATGCGGACGTCCTGAGCAAAAGCGGCTTACTGCTTCTCGCCAAGGGCCAGGAAGTCACGGGGTCCGCCATTGTGCGGCTTCACAACTTCGCGGCTACGATCGGCGTCGAGGAGCCGATCAGCGTGATCGTCCCGTTTTCGATCCAGTCGCGCTTGGGCGAGCGGAACCGGTACCCCCACAATGAGGAGCCCGGAATTTCCGAAACCCTGAGAAACGCCCCCGCCCTCTGAAGACGGCTTCCACTCACTTCCCGGGTTTGGTGCTGATCAGATGCTGTAGGTCTTTGTTATTTTCGTTGCAGGAATATTCGAGCAGTTCGGGCAGCCCCGGCGTCGGCTTCAGCGTGGTGAGCACGCGCTCCTGTTTCCAGGGCCGGGCGTACATGGACGGGTCATCCACGATGTAATCGTAGGCGATGGTGTCCGGCCCGGTGCGGCGGAGATGCTCGATCACGTGGAGTTTGTCACTGTGCTGGTGACCGGCCGTATCGAGCCATGTGCGGTCGTTCAGGCCGATCGTATCGATCGTGAGCGTGTCGCCTTCCCATCGGCCGACCGAATCTCCCATGAATGTTGAATCGGCGCGCTGGTTGTGCTCGCGGCCGTCGGTATAAATGGCCCGCCACATCTTCATGTACTCGAACAGCATCAGGAGCTGATTGCCGGTCTGCACGAACTGCACCGGGTACGGCGACTGCATGATGCGCGGGACGCCGGGATACAGACAAAAGCCGGTGGGATCGTCCTTCGAATCGTGGTTCACGTAGGCGGCCTTCCCGGCCGGCGTGTAAGGAACGGTGTCCTCCTTGCCCTGCGCCATGTTTGGCACGTAAGGGAGATTCCAGTATCCGGACAGGTCCCGCTTGTCGGAAGCGGATTCTGCGGCGGGGAGCACGGTGCAACACAGGCTTGCGATCAAGGCGCCGAGATAAGCAGCTCTCATGTGGAATATCATCGCAAATCGCGGCTGCAGCCGCTATCCTGGAACCGTGACCGCAGTGCAAATCCCGCTTTCCATGCTCGTCGTATTCACTTCGGCCAAGGTGATGTCGGAGATTTTCGAGCGGCTGGGTCAGCCCGGAATTGTCGGCGAAATTCTGGCGGGAGTGCTGATCGGGCCGAGCGTGCTGGGCTGGATCGCGCCCAACGAGTTTCTCTCGGCTCTGGCCGATTTGGGTGCGATGTTCCTGCTGTTCCGCGTCGGCTTGGAGGTGAAATCCTCCGAGTTGCTGAAGGTGAGCGGCGTGGCCGCGACAGTTGCGGTGCTCGGCGTGATCTTCACGTTCAGCATGGTCTCGGTGGTGCTCATGTTCAGCGGCTCCGCCCGCAATGAAATCTTGTTTATCGCGGCCGCGCTGGTAGCCACCAGCGTCGGAATCACGGCGCAGGTCCTCACCTCGCAGAAGCTGCTGGCGTTGACCGCAAGCAAGGTCATTTTGGGCGCGGCGGTAATCGACGACGTATTGGGGCTGATTGTGCTGGCGGTGGTGACCAGCCTGGCGCGCGGGCAATGGAACGTGATGGAACTGCTGCTGACGGCGGGACTCGCGGCGGGCTTCACGATCGTGACAGCGGTGTGGGGGACCAAGGCGGTCGGGGTCATGGCTCCGCGCCTCGAAGAACGGCTGCGAGCCTCGGAGAGTCAATTCATTCTGGCGCTGATCTTGATGTTCCTGTTCGCGGTTCTCGCGGTTTATTCGGGAATCGCCGCAATTGTCGGTGCATTCCTGGCCGGGATGGCGCTGGCCGAGCACACCGGCCCGCGCGCGCGCGACCTGACGCAGGGCGTGGCCGATTTCCTGGCCCCCTTTTTCCTGGCCGGTATCGGGCTGTATGTGAACCTCTCGGCGTTTGCGCACGTGGGCATCGTGCTGCTCACCGTCGCCGTCGTGATAGCGGTAGTCGTGTCTAAGGTTGTGGGCTGTGGGCTCGGCGCGATGCGGCTCGGCCGGATGGATGCCGCCCGCGTCGGTGTGGGGATGGTTCCCCGCGGCGAGGTCTGCGTGGCGGTGGCGCGGGTCGGCCTGACGCTCGGTATCATCCGGCAGAGTATGTATTCGCTGGTGATCATCGTGGCCGTCGCGGCAGCCATGCTGGCGCCGCCGCTGTTGCACCTGGCTTTCCGCGACGTACCGATCTCAAGAGAACCGGAAGGGGATGTTTACCGCGTCGGATAGCTTCTCACTCCGCGCGCAGCGTGCGCACGGGATCAATCCGGGACGCGCGGCGCGCGGGTAGGTACGACGCGAACAGGATCAGCACCAGCAGCGGCGATGCGATTGCCGGAAAAGCGCCATAGTCCAGATGGCGGAACGAAGCAATAAAGACGAGCGACGTCAGCGCGCGGCACGCGAAGAAACTTAAGATTAATCCCGCTGCCAGGCCCGTTCCGCCCAGCCATAACCCCTGTCCCAGCACCATCCGAATTACCTGGCTCGGGGTCGCCCCGATCGCCATGCGGATGCCGATTTCCCGTGCGCGGCGGCTCACCGCATAGGCGATCAGCGCGTATAAGCCGGCGATCGCCAGAATGAGGCCCAGAAGGCCCAGCCCCGCTACGCTCTGCGCGATCATATTCGGAGTCTCGGCGGCGCGCTGTTCAAAGAAGCTTCGCATCGTCCGCGCATCGTAGGACGGCATCTCGGGATCGAGCTGACGGATCACTCCGCGCACCACGGGGACCAACGACGCCGCATCCGGCGCCGCCGACTCCACCACCAGCGTCAGGTTGGAACGGTTGTCCTGCGTATACGGTAAATACACGAAGTCCTGGGGCGGCTCGGCGATCCAAACATATTTGGACATGCGCGCGATGCCTACAATTTGTACCAGCGGACCCTCGGCGTTTCGCAGATGAAAACGCTTACCCAGGGCATCTTCGCGCGGCCAATAATGACGCCCGAACTGCTCATTCACAACCGCCACCAGCGGCGTGTCAATCCGGTCTGAGTCCTGAAATCCACGGCCGCGGAGGACGGGGATGTCCATCGTAGCAAAGTAGCCTTCGCTGATATAGGCAACCGGGACGGAAAAGGGCTGTTCGCCGCGAGGCAACGAGTAGCCCTCCGGCACCATCCCCACGTTGCGGGTTCCATAAAGAGGAACATTGGAAGTCAGTGCCGCCGAGCGGACTCCCGGCGCAATCCGCATCTGGGCCAAAAGATTTCGAAAAAAGCGCTGCGTTTGATCATTGGAGTAGTGAGCCGGCTGCGTATCGAGGGTAGTGAGGTACAGATGATCCGTGCGGAAACCGGGGCCCGCCGACAGTTCCGCGCGAAAACCGTGCAGGAGGACCGCGGAGACTATCAGCAGGAGCAGGGAAACCGCGACCTGTCCCACGACGATTGCGTTGCGGCCCCAGAGGCGCGGCCGGCCGCCGCTGTCGGCGTCGAACGCCTTCAATGAGGTCACAAGGTCAACACGCGTGGATTGCAGAGCGGGCGTCAATCCGAACAGCAGCGTGCTGAGCAGGGACGCAGCCACCGTGAAAAGAAGCATGCGCCGATCGACCGCGGCGTGAAAGGCGAGCGGCACATCCGACGGAACCGGCAACGCGTTCAGGAATCGGGCGCCTGCGTATGCGATCGCGATTCCGGCGATCCCGCCCGCCAGGGCCAGCAGAAGGTTTTCCACGAGCAGTTGCCGGATTAGGGTTCCGCGGCCCGCACCCACCGCCAGCCGCACAGCCATTTCGCGAGCGCGGCCGCGTCCGCGCGCCAGCAGCAGGCCCGTGACATTCGCGCTGGCCACCGCCAACACGCAAACGGCCAGCACCAGCAGCAAAGCTGCCAGTGTGGCGTTGCCGGGCGACTGCTTCCGGCGGAACTGAAATTCCGTTTGCGCTTCGACCTTCCGGTTCCGGTTGGTTCGCGGATAAAGTTGCTCCAGCCGCGCGGCGATTGCCGCCAGGTCGGCGTTGGCTTGCGCGATTGTCACGCGAGGTTTTAAACGGCCTTTGACGGTCAGCCAATGATAGTCGCGCTGCTCCAGGTAATTCACGCCGCCCAGGCGCGGAGACATCGCCAGCGGTACGAATACCGAAGCTTTCACCACCTGATCGATACCGGTAAAGCTTTGCGGCGCGACTCCGATAACGGTGCAGGGGACGCCGTTCAGCCAGATTGTCGAGCCCACCGCGGCCGGGTTCGCGTTGAATTCGGTCTTCCAAAAATCATGGCCCAGCACGACGACCGGATCGCGGCCAGCCGCCTGGTCCTCTGAGTCTCTGAATCCACGGCCCGGCGCCGGTTCGACGCCGAGCACGCGAAAGAAATTGCCGGTCACAAAGAAGCCGAACGTGACGCGCGGCGCTGCCGGGGCGGCAGTCTTGAACGCGACGGATGTGAAACTGGCGGCAATCAAGCCGTCGAAGCTTCGATTGGCATCGCGAAAGTCCCGGTAGTCCGGATACGAAACGGCGGGATTACTGGCGGGCGCCGAGGAGATGGCGGTGGCGACCGCCGCGATCCGGCCCGGCTCGCGGACCGGCAACGGCCGCAGCAGGAGTGCGTCGGCAAAAGTGAACATAGCCGACGTCGCTCCGATCCCGATCGCGAGCGAGCAGATCGCCACCAGCGTGAACCCGGGCGATCGGGGCAAAATCCGTAGCGCGTACCTGAGGGACTCCAGCATGCGGACCTATTATTCTACTGAGGTCCGTGGCGCCGGCCAATCGGAATGTTTGCGACGGGACGACCGCTCCACGCCGCGATACACTCGGCTAAGGAGCAGACATGCGCATCGGCCGTTGGCTAATCGCCTCCTTCCTGGTTGCCGGCCTCTGGGGCCAAAAGGTTTCCCGCAGCGGCATCCACCGCGAAGATATGGATCTGACGTGTAAGCCGTGCACGGATTTCTGGCGTTATGTGAACGGTGGCTGGCTGCAAAAGAATCCGATCCCCGCCGATCGCTCGAGTTGGGGCCCGTTTGGCGTGCTGACCGACGCCAACCGCGAGCGCATCCGTACCATTCTGGAAGGCGCCGCGGCCGATTCGGCGGCGAGGCCAGGAACCAACCGCCGCAAGATCGGTGATCTGTACGCGAGTTGTATGGATACGAGCGGCATTGAGGCCCGGGGGCTCGCGCCGCTGCAGCCGGATTTCGACCGCATTGCCGCGATCCAAACGGTCCAGGACCTCGGAGCGGCGATCATCGCTTTTCAGCGCGAAGCCAGGCCCTTTGGCGGGGTAAACGGCGTGGTCGTCGGGCCCTTCCGGTTCACATCCGGTCAGGATCCGAAAAATCCGGCTCGCGTTGTGGCGCGTATTGTCGAACGGGATGCTGCCGGCCGCACCGGCACCTCCATCTTTTCCCTTCCGGACCGGGATTATTACTTCAAAACCGACGAAAAGTCGCGCGCCATTCGCGCCGCATTCCTGCAGCACGTCGCCCGGATGCTGGAGTTAGCCGGGATCCCGCGGGCTTCGGCGGAGGCGCAGGCGAAGCTGGTCCTCGGGTTTGAAACCGAGCTGGCCGGGTCGGTGATGACCATTGCCGAAAAGCGCGATCCGGACAAAACCTACCACCTGACGGATCTGGCGGCTCTGAAAACGCTGGCTCCGAATTTCGATTGGGAGCGGTTATTGCGCGAGGAGGGTTTACCCGAATCGACTCCCATCAACGTGACCGAACCGGAGCTGGTCAAGAAATTCAACGCGCAGCTGACAGCCGCTTCCGTCGCGGACTGGAAGGTCTGGTTGCACTGGCGCGCGTTGACTTTGGCGGCGCCTTACCTTCGGAAATCCATTGCCGACGAGAATTTTCATTTTGAAAGCACGGTCCTTTCTGGGATCCAGCAGCAGCCGCCGCGCTGGGAAACCTGCTCGAATTTCGTGGACCGCGATCTGAGTGACGCCTTGGGTCAGGCGTACGTGGAAAAATATTTTCCGCCCGAAGCCAAACGCCGCATGAGTCAGATGGTGGAGAACCTGCGCGCCGCTATGCGCGAAGAGATCGAGCGGTCAGAGTGGATGCAGCCGGAAACCAAGAAGAACGCGATCGCCAAGCTCAACGCTTTGCAGATACAGATCGGCTACCCCGAACGGTGGCGCGATTACTCGGCCGTGGCGATCAGCCGGAAAACGTTTTTCGAAAACATCCGCCAAGCATGGATCGGCGGCGACCGGTACGAGATTGCAAAAATCGGCAAGCCCGTCAGTCACATCGATTGGGCGATGACGCCGCCCACCGTCAACGCCTACTCCAATCCGCTCGAGGTGAAACTGGTGTTCCCGGCGGGAATTTTGCAGCCCCCGTTCTTTGACATGCAGGCGGACGATGCCGCGAATTACGGGGCGATTGGCGCCGTAATCGGGCACGAAATGGGCCATCAGTTCGACGACGGCGGATCCAAATTCGATGCCACCGGCGCATTGCGGAACTGGTGGACCGAAGATGATCGAAGGAAATTTGACGGGCGCACGGCCTGCGTAGTGAACCAGTTCAATACGCTCGCGGTGGGCGATGGGCTGCATCACAACGGCAAACAGGTACTCGGCGAAGCCTTGGGAGATCTGGGCGGGCTTTCGGTGGCCTACCGCGCCTACAAACGGTCGCTGGGCGGCAAGCCGGGCCCGACAATGGACGACTTCACCGCTGACCAGCGCTTTTTTATCGCCTTCGCGCGCATCTGGGGACAGCAATATCGTCCGGAATCCATGCGGCTGCAGTTGAACACCAATAATCACCCGCTCTCCCAGTACCGCGCCATCGGAACCCTGCAGAATATGCCGGAATTTCATCGCGCCTTTCAATGCAAGCCCGGTGATTCTATGGTGCGCCCGGACACGCAGCAATGCAAACTTTGGTAGACGGCTTAAGTCGTCCGTTTTCAAGCAGGCGGGAGTCCTTCCTACTGTATTGACGGTATAAACTCGCCGTCTGCCGCATGCGTCCAATGCGGTAGGAGGCATTGGAAATGCTTCGCAAACTCGGGTTACCGGCGATTTTATTGGGCGTGCTTTTGGCGCTTTCGCCCACGACGGCATTGGCGCGCGACGGACGCGGCGGCGGAGGCCGTGGCTTTGGCGGGGGACACGGCTCCGGTGGTGGGCACGCTTTCAGCGGCCGCAGTTACGGTCGCGGCTATGGCCGCGGACGGTTCTACGGGGGCCGCGGGTATGAAGGGGGAGGCTGGCGCCACGGCGACCACGATGGTCGCGGCGGCTTTGGGTTCGGCTTCGGCTACTACGGCGGTCCCGGCTACTACGCCGCACCCTACTATAGCCCGGGATACTACTACGGCCCCGATTACTACGGCGGACCCGGATACTGCAATCCCAGCGGCTATTATGACGCCTGGGGCTATTATCACTACTATGCGGGCTGCTACTGATCCGGTGCTCGCAACCGGCGCGAAGATCGCCGCCTGCCGCTAGTCGAAATGGTCGTGCAGGTGTTTGTGGTCTTCGCGCTGTTTTTCCTGTTGGGCGCCGGCGACTTTCTTGTGCGCCGCGCTGAGGTTCGCCTCGCGACTCGATTCCGAGCTCATCGAGCACAACGAAATCAACTGCGTCAGGTCTTTGTGCTTGCATGCCGGACACTCCGCGGCTCGAGTGGATGACAGCACGAGGTATTCGAACCGATGTCCGCATTGCCGGCATTCGTATTCGTAGATGGGCATGAGATTCCGGGTCGGCGGCTCGGTTTCACGTCGCCGGCGTTGCTGCTTTTCCTTTCCTAGGCTGCCGGTGATGCCGAGCGTCCCGGCGCCGATCGTATTCGCCTGATGTTCATTTGCTCAGCCGCACATTCTTGAAAACAACGGGTGCGGCGTCATAGTTCTCCAGCGCGAGCGTCTTCGCGGCCGTGTCTGCGGTTACTTTGCCCGTCAGCGAGGCTTTCCCCTCGCCCTCCCCTTTCGCGTTCAGCCGCAGCTCGATCAGAGAGAATTCGTATTTTGGAATCGTCGCTTCCACCGTATCGGCCGGTTTCCATGAATCATTGAATGCGCCCAAGCGCCTGTCCGTGATCAGAACAATGCGCTCCCCGCCATTGGCTTGTGGCAGACGCACCGCGTAGCGGAGGGCATATCCGGCAACTTCCGAAGACCACAGGTACCCGACGGTAGGTACTTTGTCCAGCGCCGCGGCGAGCGACCCCTCCGGCGTCCGCGGAGCAGGCGGTGCTCCCCCGCGCCCGCCGCGGCCGGAGCCGCGTCCTCCGGCAGGCGCGCCCGCCGGTGCCGGATCCCCGACCCCAGATCCATCTTCCGCGCGCGCGCCTCGTCCGCCGCCGCCTCTCTCGGCCCGTGCCGTCAGGTTCCAGGCGCCCAACAGTTGGTCGCGCTCCGCGTCCGTGGACCAGCGCAGCAAATTAATTCGAATGGTGTCGTTCGTCGTCAGGTTGTCCGTGGTGGCCGTGAAGTTCGGCATGGGTCCATTCGCCGTCGTCTGCGCCGTGATCAGCAACGCGGCGCACCCTATGCCCGCAACGAGAAATGTCTTTTTCCCTGTCATTGGGACTGGCTCTCTCCCGAACTGCCCAGGCGCTCCGCCCGCTCACCGGAGGAGGGCCAGGCAGCCAAAACGTATGTGTATACTATCATTGCGATTGCCGGTGATCAATCGCCGTCCCTTCGGTGAGCAGTCCCGCTGCACCCGCGCCGCTGAATCGCTCAGTCGCGCGTTGCGCTCCAGTTCCCCTGGTCGACATCGGCCGAACCGTCCGTCGTGCTTGTCTTGTAAGTGCCTTCAACGCCCTGCTGCTTCCACTGTCCGGTGATGCGAGAGCGCAGCGTGAAGCCCTGCGCATCGAAATCGTAAGCGGCTTCGATTTTCTTCTGATCCGCCTGGCATTGGCGCATGGTGGTCTTCACGCTCTCACCCGAAAGCGTAAACGACACTTCGCATTGCCACGCGCCGCCGGCGCCCGGCGCCACTTTCAGGCTGAACGTTCCGGACGAGCCGCCGCGATACTGGCCGCTATAATGCCCGGCAAAATTGTCTGATCCGGCCCCCGCCGATACCGTGCCCTTCGCCTGTCTGGCAAAGAAATCCAGCATCGGCCCGAATTGCGGTGCAGCCACGCTGATGTGGCTTCCCCCGGGCACTTCGACATACACCACGTCGATGCCGTCCTTCCTGGCCGCCTCGACCATGCGCCGCGATTCGTTGACGTTCACGGTGCGGTCGTCATCCCCGTGAACCACGTATTCGGGCATCTGCCGGATCTTCGCGATTCCGGCCGGATCGCCGCCTCCCGAGATTGGTCCCAGGGCGGCGAACAGGTCCGGATGATCCATCGCGACGCTCCATGTGCCGTAGCCGCCCATCGAATGGCCCATCAGGTAAATGCGGTTCGCATCGATCTTGTAGTCGCGTCGCACTTCGGCAATGACGTCCATCACGTCCTGCTCGGCCGCTCCGCGGTACATCGAAGCCGAGTCGCGTCCCTTCGGAGCCGCCACCATGAAGCCCACCCGCTCGGCCTCGCGCTTTAAGGCGCCATTGTTGTAGCCATCGAACAGCGAGTTTTCGTCGCCGCCCATCCCGTGCAGCGCCACCAGCAGTGCCGTTGCCTTGGCGCCGTCATACGACTGCGGCACGAACAGCCGGTACGGCTGGAGCGTGTTGTCCACCGCCGAACGATACGCCTTCCTCATATCGCCATGCCTGTCCGCGAACGGATCCCGGCCCGCCTCCACTGCATCGAGCGTCGCATGGGCAGCCGCGAACTCGTCTCTTAGCTTGTAGCGGTGCGGATTGACGGCGCCGCGGTCGGCCATTTCGAAAAGCGCCAGCGCGTACTCGGCGGTGGCGGTGGCGCTGCTCTTCTTCGTAAGGCGCGCCAGACGGGTGCGTAGCCGGTCCGCTTCCGCCGATAGCGCCTCGATATGAACCGGCAATGACTTCACGAATGGCGCGGCGTTCCCGGCGTTCTCGGCGCTCAGCCGCACCTCGAGCGTGTAATCCCCCGGTTGCGCGTCCCCCACCGTGACGGTCATCGTGAGCGGAAGGGTAGCCGCATCGACCGCGCGGCTCGTGCCTGCCGTGTGTCCGCCGGGCATCAATATCACCGAAGCCTGCATGTGCGCTTCCGCCGCGCGCGCCGTCTGGTAATACGGTTTCAGCGTCACCTTCACAGTCGCACCCGGTTCGAGCATCGCGTGGTCAAGCGAGCCTTCTAACGAGGATGCCAGTTCAAACGCCGGCGTCCACTCCTGATTCCGCATGATTGCCAGGCCGTGATAGTAGGCGCGCAGCGCCTCGCCGTACTGCCGGCCCTGGTTTGCCTGTTGCGCTTGGCGCGCCAGCTCGTCGGCCTGGGTTCGTTGCGCTTCGCTCAGCTGCAGTGTCTGGCGCTGCGTTCGATATGTGACCGCCGTGCGCAGCACCAGCCCGGCATCCTGGGCCGAAAGCGTCAGCGCCGGGACGAATGCGAAGACACGAACAACGCGAAATAGCCGGTGACCCATTGGAATCCTCCCGCGGCCGTGCAAACCGACCGATTGACAGGTAGTATAACGCCGTTTTCAGACTCGTCAAACGCCGTTGTGCCGCACGTGATTGAGCGCCAGCGTCACCAGCCCGAACCCGCCCATCGCGACTCCCGCAACCCGGTTCATCCACACCGTCGCACGGTCGTTGAACCGGCTGCGAAAATGGTTCGAAACACCGGCGAGTAACAGCCACCACGCCATTGCACCCACGAAGATGCCGCCCACCAGCGTCAGCCCCTGCCACCATGACTTGTGCTGATGTAAACCGAGCGCCGTCAGCACCGCCAGGAATGAAAGCACCGTCGTCGGGTTCGTCAGGTTCAGCAGAAAGGCGCTCATGTAGTCCGACCGCGGCGATGTCTCGTTTTGCATGTCCTTTAAGGCGCGGGGAGTCCGAAAGTAATAGTGCGCACCAATTCCGATCAACAAGGCGCCGCCAAACAGCCGCAGCCAGAATTCCTCGCGGATTAGAAACCCGATCACGAAATGAACGCTGAAGCCCGCAATCGCGCCGTAAATTGTATCCGCGGCTGCGGCCCCTACTCCGGCGATAGCGCCCGCTCTTCGCCCCTTGGTGAGGGTGCGGGAAATGCACAGCACATTGACCGGCCCCACGGGCGCCGAGATGATCAGGCCGGCCGCAATGCCTCGCAGCAGGATTTCAACATCGCTCATAGCGCTCGATGCGGTCTACCGTGCAAGGAGATCGCCGTTTGTCGCCCCTGAGTCGCGACTGGGCGCTATCTTTCATTGGCAACTTGCGTGCGCCGCGACCAACAGGAACGAACGCCCTATGATTCGTAAGCTCAAGTCCGGCCAGTACCGGCTTTACTCGCGCAGACGTGATCCGCGTACCGGCAAGCGCCGGAACTTAGGGACTTTTTCATCGCGTGAAGCAGCCGAGCTACACGAGCGCGAGGTTCAATATTTCAAACGGCACTGATGGCGCCCTACCGGCTCGCCGATTGCGGGGCGGGAGTAAGCCCTTGCGTCAGCTCGATGTACGTTCCCCACGGGTCCACAATGTAGGCGATGCGCAGCCGCGAGGCATTCGCGCTGTTGCGGATCTGCGTCTCGATCCGGCACGCCCGCCTTCTCAAGCTTCGCGACAAATTCATCAATATTCTTGACTTCGAACCCGATATGATCCACGGAGCGTCCTTTGGTGGGCGCCAGCGGCATTTCGTTTTTCGTAAAGGCGATTTCAGCGCCCGGCACATTCGCCGTGTCAAAAGCGCCGCGCTTGCCGGCGGCCGCTCCAAAATGATTCACGTACCACGCCTGCGCTGCCTGCGCGTCCGGAACGAATAAGTGAATGTGATGCATGGCGATCGGACCCGCAATCGACGGGTCTTCCAGTATCTCGACCCGGATGTCGTCTGGCGCCGTAAGAAATACCTGCTTCGGATTGTTGCCGTTTTCGATCTTCAACCCCGCCGATTTCCACTTGGCGACCGAGGCATCCATATCTTTCACGTGAAATCCGAAGTGATTGACACGCGAGCCCACCGTACCGCCCGTCGATTGCTGCTTGCGTAGAACGATGTAAATTCCGGGAAACTGCACCATCACGAGCTTTTCGTTGTTCACCGGCGTACCGCCGACTTCCGTCCAGAATCGCTGGTGTGCTTCGATATCGCTGACGTTCAGGTGAACGTGTCCGATGGAATCACCTGCGCTGTTCGGGGCCGCCAACTGCCCAGGCAGAGGCGCTGCTGCCAAAACCGCGAGAGTAAAAAGCGTTCGTATCGTCATGGTCCCCTACTATACCAAGGCTTTGTGAGGGAGCTTGCGGAACCAACGGAATGCTTCGCGCCTTGGCCGGGAACATGCATCCATCCTCCACCGCGCGCTTCCGCGTGAGCGAATAGACAATGGCGGGATTGGCGGAACCAAAGTTGGAACTTCCCGGCAGGGTTGGCACAACCCTGCCCTCCGCCGCGCGCGCGCGGCTGCTCCCCCTGCTTGGCAAGGGAACTCTCGCGCTCAGCGATCAGGCCCTGTTCTCAGGCGCCAACTTCCTGGTGAATATGCTGCTGGCCCGGCGCCTCGCTCCTCATGATTACGGCGCGTATTCGCTCGCTTACGCCTGGTTCCTGCTCTTTGCCGCATTGCACCAGGCGCTGCTGATCGAGCCTATGATGATCTTCGGCTCGGGCAAGTACTTTGATCGCTTCCATCGCTACGTGATGCTATTAATCGGATGTCACGCGGCGCTCCTGGTTCCGGCCGGTATCATGCTCTGGCTGATTTCCGCCGCGTTCGGCTCCGATTTGGGGGGCGCGCGCCCCGCCTTCCAGGGCATGGCCTTGGCTTCTTCGCTGATTCTCCTGTTCTGGCTGATGCGACGCGTCTTTTATGTCTTATCGAAGCCGGCTTGGGGCGTCATCAGCAGTCTCCTTTACTTCCTGGCCCTGGCCGCCGCGCTCGGAATTCTGGTAGTGTTCCACAGACTGACTCCGCAAACCGGTTTCCTCGCGATGGCGGCCGGTGGTGCGCTCGTCAGTTCCATCCTGCTATGGAAACTGCGTACTCTCTCCGGCGTCGGGGGCCCCTCTCCGTCTTTCGCGCAGGTTGCGTCCGACCATTGGCGCTACGGCCGCTGGTCGCTGGCTTCGGCGCTGGCCAGCTGGTTCCCTTCCAACATCTATTACGTTTTATTGAGCACCTGGCTCGGCCTCGAGGGACCCGCCGCCCTGCGCGCGCTGACGAACTTTATAATGCCTGCCACTCAGGGCGTAATGGCCTTGAACATGTTGATGCTCCCGGCCCTGGTTCGCGACCGCCGTCATGGCACGCGCAAGATGAATCAGACCATGGCGCTGTTCCTGGTGCTGCTGGGCGGCGGATGCGCCATCTACCTCTCGGCGCTCTGGCTATTTCGCGACCACCTGTTTCAGCTTTTCTATGGCGGCCGCTACACTCAGTACCGCGGCGGGCCGCTGCTGCTTGCCGGCGCGCTTCCCATCGGCACATGCCTCTACTCGGCCATCGGCAACGGTTTGCGCGCGCTGGAGCGCCCCGACCGCATGTTTTGGGCTTTCATCGGTTCTTCCGCGGCTGCCGTCGTCTTCGGGATTCCGCTCACCGCCCGGTTCGGCGTCACCGGCGCCTTGCTCGGGAATCACTGCTCCGCCATCGTGTTCATCGCGATGCTGGCCTGGTTGTACCGATCGCTCAGCCGCCGGCCGGGCCAGGCCGCCAAGGAAGGTTGAATCCGCCGTGGAAGAGTTCTCCCGCATCCGGCATTGGCTCCGGCAGCGTTTCCCGCGCCAGCCGCATATTTATTTCGGCCTCAGCGGCGCCACTCTGCTGAACGAAACTCTTAAAACCCAGCAACGCAGCTCGGTCGTGTTGTCCGCGTTCCTGTGTCCCGGCATTTCGAGCGCGATTGCCCGCGCCGGCAAACGCGTCATCCATGTGGATGCGGATCCGTGCACGATGCACCCGCGAATGGACCAGCTCGAGCTTTGTCTTGCGAGGGAGAACCCGTCGCACACCGCGGTTCTGATCGATCATTCCTTCGGCTATCCCTTTCCGGGATTGGATCGCCTGCGGCGCCGGTTTCCCGATGTCCTGTTCATCGAGGACTGCGCGCGCGCGCTGGGAGCCGAAATTCACGGACAGTTCCCCGGCGCGAACTCCGACTGGGTCCTGATATCTATGTACAAGACCGTCGCCGGCTCGCGCGATGGGGCGATTCTGTTGACCAACACGCCGCTTGCCCTCCGCGACAACGGCCATGCTGTCCCGACCCTTCGCGAGCGGGCCTGCACCCTCGCTCCTCTCCGCTTTGCCTACGATCTTGTCAAGCGCGCCCGGCCCGACTTTGACGTACGCAGCGCCGGGCGCCATGCGCCCGCCTGGGACCCCGTGCATGGCTTCCCGAATGGCCTCTGTGTGGAGCGTTTCACCGCCGAGTTGGACGCTTTCGAATCCCGCCTCGCCCAGCGGCGTGCCATCGCCCGGGAACTCACAGCGAGCATTTCTCGGATCGAAGGCCTCGCCGCCATCGAGGTTGCAGCCGGCTGCGAATCCGCGGGTCATTTCGTTTCTTTTCGCGTCCTCGGCTGTGAAGTGCGCGATCCCCTTCTCAAACGGCTCCATGCCAGCGGGCTCTTCTTATCGCGCACGTGGGATCTCCTGCCGTCCCACTATCCGTGTTTTGCCGAGACATTTCCAATGGGCCATTCCGGCAGCGACTACCTGGGCGAACACATCGCCCACATCCCCGTCCATCTGTTTCTGAGCGGCCGGCGACGCCGGCGCCTGGTGGACTCGCTCGCCCAGCTATCGTTCGAATACGCCCCAAGCGCCGCCTGATCAAGCTTGGCAATCGGCGTGCTCCATGTCAGGCGAGGTAGCGCCGTGGGATTCATTTTTTTGATTCTGTTCTTTGTGTTGCTGGCCGTTTGGGTTTCCGCCTGGGCTGCATTCCACGTCGCAGGCGGGCTCATTCACCTGATTTTGTTATTCGCATTTGTTTCGCTCATCATTCACTTTCTGAGGCCGGGCCGAAGAAGCGCCTGATGCGCGACTGGAAGGAATCACATGAACGCTTTGAATAAATTCGGAACCGCACTGCTGTTGGCTGTAGGCATGAGCACGATTGTTCCAGCCCAGACCGCCAAGGATGATGCCAAGGCGGCCGGAGAGCATACCAAGGACGCGGCCAAAGATGCTGGGAGGGCCACCAAGAAGACCGCTAAAAACACGGGCCATAAGGTAAAGAAAGGGACAAAGAAAGTTACTAACAAAGCTGCCGGAAAGACCGAGGAGGGCGCCGACCGCGTCCGCCAAAAGACGGAGCCCCAATAGGGCGGGCCAGGGCCATGCTACGATAGCCGCAGCATGGCCTCATGACCGACGTCGTCGAACCGCTCATCCTGGATCTGCTCGAGTGGCTCCGCAGGCGCGAGCGCACCTACGAAGAAGTTATCGACGTTTGGCGTACATCGTGCCCGCGTCTCCCGGTTTGGGAGGACGCCAACGATCGCGGATTTCTCACGACGGTACCGGTCGACGGACGCTCGATGGTTCGCCTGACTGCGGCTGGTGAGGCTTTTCTGGTGCAGCGCCGCCCTCCAGCGCGGTAAGGCGGCATGAGGCTCGTGTCGGCCGGCGCTCCTACTTCCCCTCCACGGAAAACGCCAGCAGCACATTCCCTGGCATCACGGGCAGCCGGGAATACCCCGCGTTGACGAAAACCATTCCGCCTGCCACCACCGGCCCGCTGCCATTCATCGATCCGCCGTGCGCCTTGATCCCGTTCACCGTGGGGAAATCTTTCAGAGTATCGAAGTCCCAGAGGGCTGCCCCGTTTCGCGCATCGTAAGCCCGCACGTGCCCATCCAAGGAGCCTGCAAACAGCACTCCGGGTATCAGCGTCACCGGCGCGGGCTGCGCCGCGCTGCACCCCGGCTTACCCGCGCATGCGGGCTTCGGCGCCGGCGCAGACCACAGTTTTTTTCCTGTCGCGATGTCGACCGCGGCCATGCCTCCACCCGCCTCCGCCTTGCCCGGATCCCAATCCGAGAGCGCAAAATAAGCGATACGGTCGTCGGCCGCCGCGCCCCACATGATTCCGCCCTGCGGGCCGCCGTTCGCCAGCTTCGTTTGCCACACGATCATACCTTCGTGGTCGGGATCGAGCCCGTACACCATTCCCGATTTCGCGCCTACTACCAAGATGCGCTTCCCTCCAGCGAGCGACCGCAAAATCGGCGGCGCCCCGATATCCGCATCTTTTCCGGGTTGCGCCGGGCAATTCATCCGCTTTTCCGTCGTACAGCCAAAATTGAAGACATCCGCCGGCAGCAGTTGCCGCGACCACCGTAGCTCCCCGGTCGCCATATCGAATGCCAGTACCGCATCGCTCGTGTTCGTCGGGGGATCCGAGTAATTCACGCCGCTTCCCGCATAGATCGTCCTGTGGTGAAGATCGATCGTCGGCGACGACCACAGCGCGGCGCCTGACGGCCCCCAGCCGTGCCCTGTCTGTTGCGGGGTCTGGGCGATCGTATATGTCTTCCAGATCTGCTTGCCCGTCGCGGCGTCCAACGCGGCCAGGCTGCCGCGAAAGGTGCAGCAGGCAAATGCCGGGTTCCCCGCCGCCACTTGCTCGGCCCCGCCCGAAACTGGAACGTAGAGCCGTCCCGCTTCCAGCTTCGGTGTTCCCGTGATTTCCGCGTAGAGGTGCTCGTCCACCCGCGTCTTCCAGAGCAGGGCCCCGGTGTTCGCGTTTACCCCGTACATGTTTCCCTGCAGATCGCCGAAATACGCGGCTTGGCCATCTTCACTGACGAGAATCGCAGTCCGCACGCCATCGGCGGCTCGATAGCTCCAGTACATGCATCCGCTGCGCGAGTTTAAGGAATACACGGTTCCATCCGCCGCTCCAACGAACACGCGCCCGCCCACCACCGTCGGCGAGCCGAACGCCGTCGTCACGCCCGGATATCCGAATGCCCACTTCACGGCGAGCTTCGGCACGCTGGTTCGTGTCAATCCACCGGCGGCCTTTTGAAAGCGGCTGTTCGCTGCATCCGCGCCCCAGCCGTTCCAGCCCGCCGCATTGGAAATCGCGCCCGCCGCGCCGCTGCAGGATGCGGACGCGGGAATGGTTTGCGCCCCCGCCGTGCCCAGGTAATTGGCGACCAGGTTGCGTTCCGCCGGGCTCAGCAGCGAGCCTTGCGCCCGCATCTTGCCCGATTCCAGCGCAGCCACGATGGTCTGCGCCGGAAGAGCCCGCAGCGCCTCCGGCAGCGGCGCCGATGTGCTGCTCCCCGCGCGGTGGCACGTCGAGCAATGATTGCGAAATACCTCTGCGCCATCCTGCGCCACCGCTGCGCTGCACACCAGCAGAAAGCAAACCGTGATTTTCATTTTCGATCCCCGGAAGGGCCAGTATACAGTAGACTTCACCGATGCCCGCAGACGCGATTTTACCTTGACTTCCCACTCTCGCTTCGTCATACTTCTGCCCTATGAACGGTTCCTCGCGTCGATCGTTTCTCGGCGGGCTTGCGGCCGGGGGACTCGGATCCCTTCTCAGCCGGCATTCGGCCGCGCAGACATCGGGCAATCCGCGGCGCATCGACGTCCATCATCATTTCACTCCTCCCGCGTACCTCGATTTTCTGAAGGCGCATAACCAGGGAGGCGGCGGAGTTCGGGCCGGGCGCGGCGGCGGTCTCAGCGCCGCGGCCGCCGGGTGGAAACTGAACGAAGATCTCGATGACATGGATAAGAGCGGCACCGCGGTCGCTCTTCTTTCCATCACTACTCCCGGTTTCGGGTTCGGCCAGCAGGAGGAAATCCGTAAAGTCGTCCGCGAGTGCAACGAATATGCCGCGAAACTGCGCTCCGACCACCCCCATCGCTTCGGCAGTTTCGCCACTGTCTACCCCCCGGATACGGAAGGGGCTCTCCGCGAAATCGAGCACGCCCTCGACACGTTGAAAGCCGATGGCATCGGGCTTTATTCCAGCTACGGCGATATCTGGCTGGGCGACGCAAAGCTCAACCCCGTTCACGAGGAACTGAACCGCCGGAAAGGCGTGGTCTACGTCCATCCCATCGAAGCCAACTGCTGCCGCAATATCGTGAAGGACGTGACCGACACGGTGGTCGAATATGGCGCCGACACTACCCGTACGATTGCCAGTCTCATTTTCAGCGGCTCGACCACGCGCTATCCCGACATCACCTGGATCTTCTCGCACGCCGGGGGCATGATGCCGTTTGTCATTGAGCGTTTTCTTTCCGGAACGCAAGCCGAAGTCGTACCCGGCATCGTGACCAAGGGCCAGGGCAACGTTCCGCCGCGCAATGTGCCCAAGGGCGCTTTGTACGAGCTTCGCAGGATGTATTACGATACAGCGCAGACCACCAATCCGGTGGCGATGGGCGCGCTTCGCAAAGTCGTACCCGTTTCACAAATTGTTTATGGGACCGACTACTGGTATCGCAACTCGGTCGAAACGGCCCGCGGCTTGATGAC
>Ga0070734_10001851_pt1 | contig 28570 bp, 28 predicted proteins | sample Coa_R1_8_FD_66444 | JGI IMG/M metagenome (GOLD analysis project Ga0070734, IMG submission 66444) | Surface soil microbial communities from Centralia Pennsylvania, which are recovering from an underground coalmine fire - Coalmine... | ecosystem: Environmental > Terrestrial > Soil > Unclassified ... | reverse complement strand
ATAATCCCGGTGGCGGTGACGGCAGCGCCCGCTTCCCGCGATTCCGGCCGCGCGACATTGGAAGTGGCTCCAGCTTGCACCGCCTTCGGCGCCAGTTTTTGCCTCAGCGCAGGCCAATAATAAACGCCGCCTGCCGCCACCGCCGCCAAGGATGCCGCCATAGCGACCTTGCTACTTCCGGTCATAAACCATGACCATCGCCGGACCCTTGCGCCGGCTGCTTTCTACTGTCATGGTTTTTCGGTCCTCGGAAAGCGAGCGCGTTTCGGTGCGAACGCTGGTTGTGCCGGCGATGGATCCGGGGCTGGTCCAGGTGGTGACCAGACGATCGCCATCCCAATTGGTGACCGTTTCCGCCTTGGCTTCCATCGGTGTCTGGTTCGGAACCGGCTTGCCGGTAAGATCCAAGCGGGTTTGATTGGTCTGTTGGCGCCCGTTGAATGTGGAAACGTCGGTGATAATCAGCTCGCGCTTGGATTGCTTCACGGTGCTGGTCAGTTTCATCTCCGCCATCATGCCGATGTTTTGGCTTTTGGAGGGATTGAATTCCCAGGTTCCGGAAAAATCGTGCGTGAGTGAAGCCAGCAGGAGCAGAAGTGTGTGGATCATGCTCCGATGGTGCACCCCGTACCTTGGTACAGAGTCAAGCGTTATGTTGCGAAACGCCGCCGGCTACTTTCTGGGCGCTTCCTGGTACAGCCGCATTGGATTTCCCGCCGGATCGCGAAACCTCGCAATCCACGCCGTGCTGCCCGGTTGATCGTGACGGACGGGTTCTACGATTTCGCCGCCATTCGCCACCACGCGCGCCAGCACATCGTCGATGCCTTCCACCCAAACGGATATCAGCAGGCCAGGCTCGCGATGGATTTTCATCCCCTTCACCCACATCCCGCTGATGTTTCCCGTTGCGTCGTCGAAGCCCGGATGATCCGATTCGCGGCGGCGGATGTTCCAGCCGAATACGTTTTCGTAGAAGGCAACGGATTTTTGCAAATCCACGGCCGGAATCTCGAGATAGCAAAAGCGCGGCTGCGGCATCAGCTCGAACCGATGGCGAAGTCGATGAACCTCAGCGCCCCAATCCTTGGGATCCACGTCTGCCATCGATTGCGAGAAAGTCCATCGGTGACCTTCCGGATCTTCGCCTGTGTACTGGCGCTCGCCGAATTCCGCGGTTTTGGGGGGATTCACGATCTTTGCGCCGAACTTTTTGGCTCGCTCGTGATGCGCGTCCACATCGTTGACGAACACCAGCACTCCGCCAGATGATTTTGGCGCGTCCGGGTTGCCGTTTAACATGATCGATCCTTGGCCAACGGACAATTGCGCATGATGGACGTTGCCGTTCGGCTCCGCTGGGGTGCGCAGGCGCTCCTCGAATCCGAAAGCTCCGGACAGCCATTCAATGGCCTTGGGCACGTCTCGATAAACCAGGACGGGAACCACGGCGCCGGGCGGCGCGGAACGATTCTCAATCATAAGGATCATGATAATGAACAGGCTCGCGCTCTGTATTGTAGAAAAGGGTCAGCCGGCGGAAACTGGAACGTGATTCTGCTCGTGGGCGGAACGCGGTTGATATGCGCCGGGAGTGAGGCCGGTGAGATCGCGGAAGTCGTGAATCAGATGCGCCTGATCCGTGTAACCGAATTGCGCGGCCAACGCGCACCAATCGGCCACGCTTGGATCACCCACCGATCCCAGCAGACGTTGCAACCGCCGCACGCGCGCGAATCGCTTGGGCGACAATCCGGTGTCAGCGCGAAAACGCCGTAGGAAGGTTTTAGGGAGAAAACCCAGTTCGGATGCCGTTTTCGACACCGGCCGGCCGTACTCGAAGGCCGCTGCGGCCCATCGCACCGCAGGATCCGGAGCTTCCGGATGAACCAGGTGGGCAAGGAGCGCCGATTCCATCACCTGGAACATCGCCTGCGGCGTACCCGCCTCCAGCAATTGTTCGCGAAGCACTGCGCCGTCGCGTCCCCAGAGCTGGTAGAGATTTACTAATTGGTTGTGGGTCTCGTGCAGCGGCATTTTGAAAAACCGCCGTGCGCCGCCCAGCTTGAAATTCACGCTCAACAGACAACGCTGCTCTCGCGTATCTATCACCGAAGCCTGGGAATTCGGCCCGCCCAGAATCGCCCCGCTGGTACGGCGCACCGTAGCGCAATCCGGTCCGTGATAGGTCCGGAACTCGTCCTCGTCCAGATTCACCATCAGATGAATTCGGCCTCCCGGCAAAATTCGCTCTAATCTTTCCGGAACTTCTCCTTCGTGATCGTGATAGTGGATTCCTTCCACAAAAGAATGGAGCAGTGGCGAAACCGGGCGCACTATCCCCCCAGTTTCCTGCCGGGACATTCGGCGCCCACGGGCTTGCGAACTTCTTGGATGAGGTCTACGAGATTGGCGCGCATAGTTCGCAATCCCTCGATTTTCTCATCAATCAGCAGCAAGCGTTGTTCGGCCATCTGCAGAATGCCTTGCAAAGGTTTTGGATCTCCGGGAGAAGCCGATTGCAGGGAATCATGCAAAGCGGCAAACTCGCGAATCTCTTTCAATGTGAATCCAAGATGCTGGCATTGCTTGACCAGTGTCAGGCGCCGGAGGTCGCGATCCGAATAGGAACGGTAGCCCGAACTGGTGCGGGGCGGCTGGCGAAGCACGCGCTCGCGCTCGTAAAAGCGGACGGTTTGTATGTTCACTCCCGCCTGTTTCGCAAGATCGCCGATGCGCATTCCTAATTCTGAACCCTCTACCATGGTAGAGGGTCAATGTTAAGAGCTTTGAAAGGCTCCCGCCGAGATAAACTAAAAGAATAGTGGCCCAAAAGGTACTCATTTCCGCCGGCGAAGCCTCGGGCGACCTTTACGCCGCCGGTTTGGTCACTGCTCTCCGCCGACGCCATCCCGATCTTGAGTTTTTCGGATGTGCTGGGCAGCGCATGCAACGCGCCGGGGTTCGCGCCGTGGTGGATGCCGCAAGCATCGCGGTGGTCGGGCTTGTGGAAGTGATCAAGCATATTCCGCGCGTGCACCGCGAGTATCGCAAGCTGATCCGCGCCGCTGAAAAGGAACGGCCGGACGTGGCCATCCTGACGGATAGTCCGGATTTTCATCTCCGGCTGGCACGCCACCTGAAACGGCTCGGAATTCCCGTGATTTATCTGGTCGCCCCGCAGGTTTGGGCTTGGCGCAAGGGCCGATTGCCTGCTATGCGGAAGACCATCGATCAATTGCTTTGCATTTTCCCGTTTGAGCCGGAGTTCTTTGGCCCTCATGGGATCAACGCCCGGTACATCGGGCATCCGCTGACCCGTTTGGTGAAGCCATCCGCCGGCCGCGACGAGTTAAGGGGGCGATTTGGCGTGGACGATGAGTCTCCCGTGGTTGCACTGCTTCCGGGGAGTCGAAAAGGCGAAATCGAGCGCCATTTGCCGGTTTTGATTGAGACGGTGAAGCAACTTCGTCAGGCAAGCCGGAGGCTTGCCCCACGCTTCATACTGGGGATTCCAACGGCGAACGTCCTAAGCGCAAATTTTCGGGAACGCATTTCCGAGGCATCCATCCAAGTACTTGAAGGCCAGACCTGGGACCTCCTTGCCTGCGCGGAGTTGGCGCTCGCTGCCAGTGGAACGGTAACCATTGAGGCGACGCTGCTGGGGACCCCCATGGTCGCCTTTTATCGGGTGAACAAGCTGAGTTGGCTAATGGGTAAATTCCTCGTAGACGTCCCATTCTTCTCCATGGTGAACTTGGTTGCGGGACGCCGCGTGGTCCCCGAGCTGATTCAAAGCGACATGACGCCAGCGCGATTAGCGAAAGAGGCGGCAGCATTGCTCGACAACGAAGCCGCGCGCGAAGACATGCGCAGCGCGCTCACCGGAGTGGCCCTAAAACTCGCCGTGGAAGAGGACGCGCTCGAGGTGGCGGCATCCACCGTGGAAACGTACTTGAAAGAGGAAATGGTTCATGCATAGCAAGAGGCTCCTTCGGGCATTGCAGGGGATTGCAATTCCCGCGCTGGTTACCTCGCTCCTGGTGGGGCAAGATCGAGGCGTTAAGAAGACGCGTATCGACGTGGAGAACTACGTCATCAATGCGGAGGTCAATCCGCACACGCAGGCGCTCAACGCCACCGTGGCGGTCCGCTTTCTGCCATTGGACAGCGACATTTCCTCGGTATCGTTCGAGCTGAACAATGCGCTGAATGTTTCGAGCGTCGTGGACGACGCCGGTCACCAGATTCCCGCCTCGCGCTCCGGCCAGGATTATAATCTTCGGCTCAGCTTTCCGGCGCCTTTGGCGAAGGGCAAGCCGACCACGCTTATTTTCACCTACGACGGCCGTCTGACTGGCGCCGAGGATTCGCCGGTTTATGGAATCAAGTTCGCCGCCATCCAGAATGAATTCGCGTACCTGATGTACCCGTCGCGCTGGTTTCCGATCAACGATTACACGATCGATCGCTACACCGCCGACATGCACATCACCGTGCCTGCGGCTTTCAAAGTGATCGCCGGCGGCATGGAATCCGAAAAGGTCGATGGCGGCAAAAAGATCTACAATTTCCAGTTCACCAAACCGTCGTTCCCCGGAAGCATCGCCCTGGTGCAAGGCGAACCGCAGCGATTCAGTTCGCAAGGCGTGACCACGTCGATTTATTTTCGGACCAAGCAATCCATGGCCGCCGCGTATGGTGAAGAGACTGGAAAAGTACTGACCTTCCTCACCGGTCTGTATGGCTTGGCGCCGCAGGCAAATCTCACGCTGGTCGAAACGGAAGATGGTACGCCGAACGGATACTCGGCGCCTGGCGTCGTTTTTCTTTCGCCGCACGGAATCGGAAACACGGTAGGATCGCGGCTGCTGGCCAATGAGCTCTCGCGCCAATGGTGGAGCACACTGGTATCGCCCATCAATCGCGATCATATGTGGATCGAGAACGGCAACGCCCGCTATGCGGAGCTGCTGTGGGAGGAGGAGGCGAACGGTCCCGGGGCTTTCGAAGAGGCGCTGCACGAAACCTATATCGATGCCATGACCGTGGACAATCCGCCGGTGATCCAATCCGGGAGGTTGGAGGATTATTCGCCGGAGTACTGGGCCGTCACCGCGGGCAAAGGCGCAGCGCTTCTCAACATGCTGCGCAACGTGATCGGCAAGGAGAATTTCGCGAAGCTGGAAGCCAACTTCACGCAGAAGTACGCCTGGCAAACCGTGAGCACCGCCGATTTCCGCAAGATGGCCGAGGAGATCTCGGGGCAAAACCTGCAGTACTTCTTCTTGCAGTGGCTGGAGTCGAGCGGCGCGCCGGAGTTCAAACTGGAGTACACGGTGTTCCGCACGCAAAAAGGCTTCCGCGTGATGGGTAAGATCACGCAGGATCTGGATACGTTCCACATGCCGGTGGATTTGAAGATAGAAACCGAAGGCAATCCGGAAACCAAGCGCATTGACGTGGTCGGGACGTCTTCCGAATTCACGGTCGACACGTTCGGCAAACCGAAATCGGTGACCATCGATCCGGCGGCATCCGTGCTCCGCTGGACTCCCGCCACGCGCGTGGCCGTTGCTATCAAACGCGGCGAACAGTTCGTCGAGGTGAGCGATTACGGCGCGGCGCTGAAGGAATTTCAAAAGGCGCTGGAAGTGAATCGGCAAAGTTCGCTCGCGCATTACCGCGTCGGCGAGGTATTTTTCCTCCAAAATAACGATCAAAGCGCCGCCACCGAATTCCGCGAAGTGTTGAATGGCGACGAGGATCCGAAATGGACCGAGGTCTGGTCGCACATTCACCTTGGCATGATCTACGATTTGCACGGCCAGCGCGACCGCGCGGTCAACGAATACAACCAGGCCATCCGCACCAAGGACAACACGCAGAATGCGCAAGAAGAGGCCGCGAAATACTTGAAAGCGCCTTACGAGCGCAAGCGCAACAACATTTAAGCTGCCGCGCTTTTCACCACCCGCTACAATCGTTTTTAGATGGCCAAATCGTTCTTTATCGCATACGCAGGCCTGCTCGTGACCTCCATGCTCACCGCTCAACATACTCAAGACACCACGCAGGGCTTGCCCCCATTGATCGATCGCGAATTGCTCTTCGGCGATCCCGAGATCACCGCCGCCGAGGTTTCGCCGGACGGAAAGTATCTGGCGTTCATGAAGCCGTGGTCGAAGACGCGCAACATCTGGGTCAAGAAAACGGACGAGCCGTTCAGCGCGGCGAAGCTCCTCACCACCGAGACGAAACGGCCCGTGGCCGGATATTTGTGGTCGCGCGACGGCAAGTTCATCCTGTACGCGAAGGACAAAGACGGCGACGAGAATTTCAATCTTTACTCGGTGGATCCGGCGGCCAAAGCGGCGGCTGGCGCGGATGCTCCACCGTCGCGCGATCTCACCGGATTGACCGGCGTTCGCGTGCAGCCCTATAGCGTTCCGAAAAACGATCCGGATGTCGTCTACATCGGTCTGAATGACCGTGACAAAGCCTGGCACGATCTCTACAAGCTGAAGATCTCCACAGGCGAGCGGACGCTGCTGCGCAAAAACACCGATCGCATCTCGGGTTGGGTTTTCGATCTTGAAGGCAAGCTCCGCCTGGCCACTCGTACCGCCGATAACGGCGACCAGGAAATCCTGCGCGCGGATGCGAACGGGTTCACCAAGATTTACTCTTGCGATGTGTTTGAAACTTGCGGACCGCTGCGCTTCCACAAAGATGGCAAGCGTTTCTACATGGAAACCAACAAGGGCCACGATGTGGATCTGTCGGGACTGGTCCTGTTCGATCCGGAAACGTTGAAGCTGGAGCCGGTGGAATCCGATCCGCTGAAGCATGTGGATTTTGGGGCCGCGGTATTCTCGGAAGCCACCGACGAACTCGCGATGACCGCGTATGAAGACGATCATCTACGCAGATATTTCCGGGACAAGAGCTTCGAAGCGGATTACAAGTGGCTGGAAGCGAAATTTCCCGGCAAGGAGATTGGGGTCGCTTCCCGCAGCAATGATGAGAAGATCTGGCTGGTGAGCGCTCATTCGGATACCGAGCCCGGAGACAACTACCTGTTCGACCGAACGACGCACACACTCACGCATCAGTACAAGATCCGCGAGAAGCTGCCGCGCGAATCGCTGGCTTCAATGCACGCGGTGCGCTACAAATCTTCGGACGGCCTGGAAATCCCGGCTTACCTGACTTTGCCGAAGGGCGTCCCGGGAAAAGGATTGCCGACGGTGATTGTTCCGCATGGCGGTCCCTGGGCGCGCGATGAGTGGGGATACAATCCGCTGGCGCAGTTTTTCGCGAATCGCGGTTATGCAGTGTTGATGCCGAACTTCCGCGGGTCCACCGGATTCGGCAAGAAGTTCCTGAACGCGGGCAACGGCGAATGGGGCAAGAAGATGCAGGACGACATCACCTGGGGCGTGAAGTACCTGGTGGCGGAAGGCGTCGCGGATCCCAAGCGCATCGGGATCTTGGGCGGATCGTATGGCGGATATGCGACGCTGGCGGGCGTCGTTTATACTCCCGATCTGTATCGCGCGGCGGTGGACATTGTCGGACCATCGAATCTGATCACGCTGCTCGAAGCGATTCCACCGTACTGGGAAGCTGGACGCAAAATAATGTACGCGCGCATGGCCGATCCGGGAACGCCAGAAGGCAAAGCGTGGCTGAAAGATCGCTCGCCGCTGACGCAAGCGGACAAGATTAAGACTCCGTTGCTGGTGGTGCAGGGCGCGAACGATCCACGCGTGAACAAGCGCGAGGCGGAGCAGATTGTGGTGGCGCTGCGCGATCGCGGATTTCCGGTGGAATACATGCTCGCGCCCGATGAGGGCCACGGGTTTGCGCGTCCGGTGAATAACCTGGCGATGTTCATGGCCACCGAAAAATTCCTGGCGAAGTATCTCGACGGCCGTTATCAGCAGGACGGCACTCCAGAAGTTGTCGAGCGCTTGAAGGAACTGATGGTGGATCCGAAGACGGTGACCGTGGCGAAGAAAGTGGACGCCGCGAAGGTGAGTGCTCCGAAACCCGCGATGGATCTGAAGCCGGGGACGTATCACTACGATGCCAAGATCGAAATGGGCGGACAGCATATCGCGCTGAAAGTGGCGGTCGCCATCACCGAAGAAAACGGCGCGTGGGTTGCGAAATCCACCATGGATACGCCGATGGGCGAGGCGGCCGATACCGTGACTCTCGACAAATCGAACCTGACGCTGCGCAAGCGAAGCGTCAAGCAAGGGCCAACCTCCATCGAACTGGATTTCGCGGGCGACAAAGCCCAGGGCACGATGAGCATGAACGGACAGGATCATCCGGTTTCGGTGGATCTCGGCGGACCGCTCTTTGCCGATTCGATCGGCGCGCAATCGACCATCGGTTGCCTGCCGCTGGCCGACGGCTACACCACGGCGTTCCGGAATCTCGATTTGACCAAGAACAAGGTCAAGCTGGTGGAGCTGAAAGTCGCGGGCTCCGAATCCGTAACCGTTCCGGCCGGAACTTTCGATGCCTTCAAAGTGGACCTGGCGGCGGCCGACGGCGGTCCGGATAAATCGACGATCTGGATCGACAAAGCTTCACGCAAGCTGGTGAAGATGACGGCGGTGCTGAGCGAAATGGGCGGCGCAACGCTGACTACGGAACTGCTGCCCTAGGTGGCCGCGAGTTTCGGCGTGAGCATCCATTTCAGGACACCGTGCGGCTCGGCCGGGAAGTGATCGATCTCCACGCAGGCGAGAGCGCCTTTTTTGTAATCGATCTGCAGACCCGGCGCTCCCAGCAAATACGCGGTCAAGCTGCTGAAGAGCGGTTCGTGGCCGCACAATAAAATTTCGGCTTCATCCTTGTGAACGCGGATCTCGTCCCAAACGGTGCGCGGCTGCGATCCAGGCTCCAGCGTTTTAGTTTGCAGCAGCTCACCTTTATACTTCAAAACTTCAGCGGCGATTTGCGCGGTCTGCAGCGCGCGCCGGAACGGACTGGTCAGAATCAGCGAGGGAGAAACATCCGCCGCCTCCGCGGTCCGCAAAACGCTGCGGAGCTTTTTCTTGCCTTCGGGAGTGAGCGCGCGATCGGAATCCGGTTGAGTCCCCTGCGCATCTTCCGCGATTCCGTGCCGGAGAATATAGATCTTCATTCCTGGTAGCCTACAGAGTTGAAGCCTTACCTTGATCGCGCCGCGTTCTTTTTGATCTGCGGATCGCTTATCTCCATTTTATTATCGATTGCTGCGTCGCAAATTCTGCTCGGCCTTGCGCTGGCCGCATTGTTACTATCCAATGAAAAAATGCGGCTGCCTCCGATTACGCTGCCGCTCGCGCTCTTTGTCGGATTGACCATAACTTCGTGGCTGGCATCCGGGCACATTCACGAAGGGACGCCGCAGATCCGCAAGTTCTTCGTGTTCACTGTTCTGCTACTGGTCGCTTCCACATTTCGCAAGATTTCGGAGATTCGCGCGCTGGTGTTGATCTGGGCGGCCGTGGCCACGCTTTCCGCCGTTCGCAGCCTGGTTCAATTCGGGCAGAAGTATCAGGAATCCGAGGAGCTGCATCGCAACTTCTACGAGTTTTATATTGGCCAGCGGATCACTGGGTTCATGAGCCACTGGATGACGTTCGGCGGCGAAGAAATGATCGTGCTGCTGCTGCTTCTTGCTTTGCTTTTTTTCTCGATTGTCCGGAAGTGGAAAGCCGCCGGATGGATTTGCGCCGCAGTGCTTGCCGTTTCGCTCGTACTTGGATTCACGCGCAGCATTTTTCTGCTGGGCTTTCCGGTTGGATTGCTCTATCTGCTCTGGTTCTGGCACAAGTGGCTGCTCGCCACAGTTCCCCTGCTCGCCGTAATTGCATTCCTGGTGGCGCCCGCGGCGTTGAAGGAGCGCGTCACGTCCATCATGCAGCCGCACGGGCAGACCGATTCGAACATGCATCGCTACATCACGCGGCGGACCGGCATCGAGATGATTCGCGCGCATCCGTTGCTCGGACTGGGTCCGGAGGTAATGAAAGATCCGAAGACCTTCGACCACTACGTGCCCGCCGACATCCCGCGGCCGCTGCCGGAGGGTTGGTACGGGCATTTGCATAACGACTACATTCAGTATGCGGCCGAGCGCGGGATTCCGGCGCTGCTCGCGATGCTGTGGCTGATCGGGAAGGTGCTGTGGGACTTCGCAACCGCCTTGCGGCGAACGGCTTCGAGCCCCGAAGCGCGATTTGTACTTCACGGCGCGATTGCTGTGATCCTCGCGATTCTCGCCGAAGGGTTGCTCGAGTACAATCTCGGCGACAGCGAAGTGCTGACGCTGTTTCTGGCGACCATCGCATTCGGCTACGTCGCCATCGAGGCTACGGACTTTGCCGATCGCCGGGCTTGAGATTCTGCTCGTGGACGGCGCCGGAGGTCTCGGCTCCTCCACTGCCGAGTTGTTGAAACGCGAAGGCGCGAACGTCATCGTCAGTTCGCGCACGCACGGGATCCGAGCCGATGTTACCATCGCGGAAGATCGCAAGCGATTGCTGGACGCGATTCCGAAGCTTTATGGACTTGTCGTGTTCACCGGAACTCCGGCGCGCGGCGAGATTCAGGACGCGATGCGGATTTCGCATCAGGTGAACTACGAAGGTCCGATTTTGCTGGCGCGCGAGGCGGCCGAGCGGATGCGGGCCAGCGGAACAGCAGGCGCGATCGTTCTTTTTTCTACCATGCAAGCCGTCGGGTTGTTTCCCGGATCGACTGCGTATGCGGGCGAGAAGGCGGCGTTGTTGCACGCCGCGCGTATCTTAGCCAAGGAATGCCGCGGCGCGGCGAACATTCGGGTGAATGTGATCGCGCCGGGCGTCATGGCTGCAGGGATGGCGGAAGCCAGCATCGCATCCGGCAAATACGAACGGTACTTGAAAGACAGCGTGATTCCGCGCTACGGCAATGCGGAGGACGTCGCGCGAGCGGTCCGCTTTTTGCTCGAGCCTGACAATTACATCACCGGACAGGTTCTGTCGGTGGATGGCGGAATTACTTTGTAGCGCACGCACTCTGCGTGCCGTGTTCGCACTCTTGCGAACACTGTGAAAAATCAGGCGTTCACACGAGTGTGGCTCAGCGCGGCTTGTAAGCTACGCAGTCGATTTCTACTTTCATTTCGCGCTGGAAGAACTGCGCTTCCACCGTGGTTCGAGCCGGGCGCGTTTCGCCGAAAAACGCCGCGTAGACTTCGTTCATGGCCGGGAAATCCTGGGCGTTCTTTAAGAACACCGAGCACTTCACCACGTCCGCGGGCGAAGCGCCGGCTTGCTCCAAAATCCGCCGGATGTTGTCCAGCGTGAGTTGGACTTCGTGACGGATATCGCCAAGTGAAAATTCATTCGTCGCCGGATCGACGGGTCCTTGGCCGGAGACGTAGATAAAATCTCCGGCGCGGACGAATGGTGAATAGGGACCTCTGGGTTTGGGTACGCTCATTGCATTGTGTGATGGTGTGTGTCTGGTTTCTTTTTGCGCGAACGGCGCGGCGGACGGTCGGAGTTACCGCTCGCGGCGGGCTTGCGCGCCCGGCGGATCGGTTTCGGTTTCACCGGCGGAGGATTGGGTTCCAACAGCGAGGGCTGGCCTTCTACGATGGGCTGCTTCTCGTCTTCCTCCTCTTCGATGGTCTCCGCTGCCGGCGGTTCGGGTACGGCGGGCGGATAGAACTCAGCGCCGAGATAAACCACCAGGCCCTTTTCTTCATCCGGCTCCACGCGAACCACCAGCTTGTCCTGCGCGTAGTTCAGGAATTCGGAAAATTCCTGGAATCCGTAGGCGCCGGGTTCGAAGTTGGGAACTTCGGCTTGCACCCAGCCGGAGAGATCGTCCACGGGAGCGCCGTTTTCCATCTCCAGGCGATGCGTTTCCAAAACGTCGCGCAAAGCCGGCAGAGCTTCTTCGGGCTTGGGCGTGGGACGATCGGGCTGGCTCGAAGTTTTCCGCTCGATGATATAGCGGCCGCCCTGGCCGCTGACGTTGACGAACTCGGCTTTCTTGAGTTTCTCGACGAAATCGGAGAAGCTGCCGGCGCCGTAGGCTTTTTCGGTGAAAGCGGAATCCAGTTGCAGCATGGTGGATTTCAATAATCCAAGCTGCGGCTGAACGGCGCGGCGTTCCAAAACTTGCAGGGCGCGTTCCACCAGCGGCATGGCCTGCTGGAGGTCGAGCGGCGCCGGTCGCGCACGCTGTCCGCCTTGCCGTTGACCTCCGCCGTGTTGCTGCGGGCGTTGCTGCGGAGGGCGATCGCTGCGCTGTTCCGGACGCTGGTCCGTATCCGAGAGCAGGGATTCGTAGCTGACGAACTCGTGGCAGTTCTGCTGCAGGATGGTGCTGGTGAACGCCTTGCCGCCCACCACAAATACGGTCTTGCCGTACTCCTTGAGCTTGTTGACCAGCGGGATGAAATCGCTATCGCCGCTGACGATGGCGAACGCATTCACATGCGGATGCGTGAAGGCCATCTCCAGAGCGTCGAGCGCGAGGTTGATATCGCCGCCATTTTTGTCGCCGCGCGGAGAGGGCAGACGCTGCACCATCTGGACGGCGTTTTCCGCCATGGACCGGGCGGCGCCTTCCTGCCGTCCCCAATTGGCGTAAGCAAATTTGGCGACCAGGTCGCCGCGCTCCTTGAGCGCATCCAGCGGCAGCGATACATCGAATTCCCGCCGCAGAGTAGATTTTACGCCGATTTCGATATTGTCATAGTCTACGAATACGGCGATGTTGAGTTTTTCTTGCATTGTTTCTTTCTTTTGCCGCTCCCTTACGGTCGCGGTTCGGTTACGGTTCACTGGCATAAATGCCTGTGATTGACTTCAAGCGATCTGTTTTACGGATGACTTGATGAAGTCCACTATCGATTCGAGCGAGGCTCCGGGCTGAAATACGGCCGCGACACCCAGCTTCTTCAGTTGGGCGGCGTCCTCGTCAGGAATTATACCTCCGACGGTCACCAGGACGTCCGCGATGCCTTTCTCCTTGAGCAATTGCATTACCCGCGGCACGATCGCGTTGTGCGCGCCGGATAGGATGGACAATCCGATTACCTGGACGTCCTCCTGAAGGGCGGCATTCACGATCATCTCCGGAGTTTGCCGCAGGCCGGTGTAAATTACTTCCATGCCCGCGTCGCGGAGAGCGCGCGCGATGACCTTCGCTCCCCGGTCATGGCCGTCCAAACCCGGTTTGGCGACCAGTACGCGGATGCGATGATCCATACACCCTGATCTTATCATTTAGCCACGGATCGACACGGATGCTAAAGGACGGAGGTCTCTGTATAGGTCCCGAAGACGTCGCGGAAGGCGTCGCAGATTTCGCCTAGCGTGGCGTACGCGCGGACGGCGTCCAGGATGTAGGGCATGGTGTTTTCGCGGCCCTGGGCGGCGCGTTTTAGGGCGTCCAGCGTGTTGGATACTGTTTCGTTCGAGCGGCGGGATTTCAGGTTTTTGAGTTTTTCGAGTTGATGCTGTTGGGAGGATTCGTCGATCTGCAGGATCTCAATGGGCGGCTCGTTTTCTTCGACGAAGGCGTTCACGCCGACGATTTTTTGTTGCCCGGTCTCGATGGTGTGCTGGTATTCGTAGCTGGCATTGGCGATTTCCGTCTGCGGGAAGCCGCGCTCGATGGCTGGGATCATGCCGCCCATTTCGTCGATCCGACGGATGTAATCGCTGGCGCGTTTTTCCATTTCCGCCGTCAGGCTTTCGACGAAGTAGCTGCCGCCCAATGGATCGGGCACGTTCGGAACGCCGCTTTCGTACGCGATGACCTGTTGCGTGCGGAGCGCTATGGTGACGGCGTGCTCGCTCGGGAGCGCGTAAGCTTCATCCAGCGAATTGGTGTGCAGCGATTGCGTTCCGCCGAGCACGGCCGCTAGAGCTTGCAGAGCGGTGCGGACGATGTTGTTTTGCGGCTGCTGCCAGGTCAGCGAGCATCCGGCGGTTTGCGCGTGGGTGCGGAGCTTCCAACTTTTTTCATCGCTTGCACCGTAGCGGTTGCGCATCACTTCAGCCCAGATTTTGCGGGCGGCGCGGTATTTGGCGATCTCTTCGAAGAAATCGTTATGGGCGTTGAAGAAGAAACTGAGGCGCGGCGCGAAGCTGTCCACCGGGAGCCCCCGCTCTAGCGCCCAATCCACGTATTCGATCCCGTCGCGTAGAGTGAATGCGAGTTCCTGGACAGCGGTGGATCCGGCCTCGCGGATGTGATAGCCGCTGATCGAAATTGGATTGAACCGGGGAACGCGCTGAGTGGAATATTCAATGACGTCGGTCACCAGGCGCATGGAAGGGCGCGGCGGAAAAATATATTCCTTCTGCGCGATGTATTCCTTGAGGATGTCGTTTTGCAGAGTGCCCGACATGCGCGACCACTCGATGCCCTGCTTTTCGCCGACTGCGAGATACATGGCCCAGATGATGGGCGCGGGCGAATTGATGGTCATCGAGACCGTCACGTCGCCGAGTGGAATGCCGCGGAACAGGATCTCCATGTCCTCGAGCGAGCAGATAGAGACGCCGCACTTGCCGACTTCGCCTTCCGACGTCGCGTGATCGGCGTCGTAGCCCATGAGCGTGGGCAGGTCGAAGGCGACAGAGAGTCCGGTTTGACCTTGGCTTAGCAGATAGAGATAACGGCGATTGGTTTCTTCCGGCGTGGCGAAGCCGGAGAATTGGCGCATGGTCCAGAGCCGGCCGCGATACATGTCGCGATGGATGCCGCGCGTGTAAGGAAATTCGCCGGGGGCGGGAAGCTGGAGGTTTGGCGTATTGGCGGCGGTGTAGACCGGATCGATCGGGATGCCGCTCAAGTTGGTGACGTCGCTGGTTAGCTTGGCCATTCAATTCATTGTAGGGGCTGGGGACTGGGGTTTAGGGATTAGGGCTTGGGGATTGCGGACTCGCGGCTTTAGGGTGATGATTCTGGATCCGCCGTGTTTGCGGGTGAAATGCACGGAAATGTTCTGCGAGGCTAGATGGTTTTTGTGGCTTCTTAAATGATGCGAGAGGGCGGGGGCGGTGACGGTGGTGACGGCGATTTGGTGGAGGAGGTCGGAAGCAGTGCCGGTCCATTGAGGGGAAGTTTTCAGGAATTCGGCGAGGGAGTCGAGGATTGGTGTTGTCGGTGATTGGTTCATTGCGGCTTGAATGTTTGGGGCGTGCTCGGGGAATCCGGCGAGGGCCCAGAGAGTTGCGTCCGGCAGGCGAGGGACTTGGTGCTCGGGGCTGGGGAATTGGGGATGCTCGCGCAAGGCGGTACTTGTTGCGTCGCAGAGAGAGGCTAGGAGAGTCGGGCGGATCGTCTCGAATTCCTCGAAGAGTTCGGCTTCCGGGCGGCGCTTGGGTAGTGGGTTTAGGCGGAGGGTTAGGATTCGTTCGGCTAAGGATTCGTCGGGGTTCCATGCTGCGGTTGCGGTGAGGATGATGGGGCGATGGAGTTCCTGGACGGTTGGTTCGCGGTCGTCGCCTTTTTCGCGTTGGCGCACGGCGGCTCCGGTGGCGAGGCGGCAGAGAGTGGCGGATATATTCGGACGGATTTGGCCGACGTGATCGAAGGCGAGAATCCAGTTGAGCGTCGCGAGGGCGATGAGATCGTGTTCGAAATATGGAAGCGAGCTGACGGGCGCGGCGCTGGGATCGAGGATTGCGCGGAGCATGCGGGCGGCGGTGGATTTTCCGCTGAAGGGCGGGCCTTCAAGAACCAGGATGGGGTGTGGGCCTTGAGGACGGAGGGCGGACAGGAGCCAGACGGCTGCACGGTGACTGTCGGCGTGCGTGAGGTTGAGCAATCGTTGGAGCGTGGGCATGATTTGCCGGGTTACGGTTTGGGGATTGGGGTTCGGCAGTTCGCGGTTGCCTCGGTTGTGGAGGAAGAGAGCGGTGGGGTCGGTGGTGAGTTGCCAACCTTGCGAAGTGATTTCGACGATTTCGCCTTTGGAGTTGGCGAGGTCCAAGAAGATGCAGTCGGGATGGTGCGGATTGCCTTTCGAGGCGACGCGGCGTTGGACAGAGCGGCTGGTTCCACTCGCGTTGGCGCGGGCGGCGAGAGTGCGGATGGTTTGGCGGAGCGCGTAGGGGCTTGGTGGCTGGTGATGATCGCGATCGAAGGCGGCGATGAGCCAGTCGCGAATGCGGGGCGAGTGGATGGGGCAGACCTGCTGGCTGAAGGCGTCGAGAGGGAGGCTGAGGAAGGCTTGGCCGGTGGTGGACACGAAAGGGGTGGCGTAGGCGGCGTAGTTGAGGAGGATTTCGACGTCCGGGTGCATGTTGATTTGGTGATAGCAGATGGAATTTGGGTTTGAATGGTTATTGAGTGTTAAGTGATTGTGGTGAATATGGATATTTTATGGACGCAGGTGGGAATGTTGCCGCTGACTATTAATCAGTAAGTTGTGGGTTCGATTGGCCGTGTCCGCGATTTTGCGTAAACGCCCCCCGGTCAATTGGCGTTTGTTTCGGCTCCAAAAGGAACTGTTGAGCCACATCCCGCCGGAACCGTGGCTATGATGGACGCAATCTTGGCGGAGTACGATCAAATCTCATAGCAGAAGGCCGCTTATAACGCGAGCCGAAAACGGGTCACTGTTCAATCGGCCCGACGAACCCGGTGTGGCACATCGAGTCGAATCCGTAATAACTCCGCCCATCCTCCGCTAGTGGCCCACCCGGAGGAATTGACAACTTCGCCTGCTTGCTCGCGCCGAGCACGATTGTCTCAGCGGTCGAATCGCCGTAGATCATCCGCAGCAGCGACTTCCATTCCGTGACAAGGCCGCGCCGGAACTCCGTTGCCGCGCTCACCGGGTCCTGCTTGTAGTATTCGTGGAACGCTTTAAGCAAATCGACGCCGTGTTGCATCAGCGCGTCGTTGATGGTCCGGTTCCCGGTGATCTGGCTGAATGCCAGCTTCACCTGTTGATACGTTGATGAGCGGAGCCACGAAGAAATCTGCACCGGCTCACCGTAAATGCAATCGCGTATCGTAGCCTCGGCTGCTTGCGCATCGCGCTCGTGACGAAGGCGCGCCGCAACAAGCGGATGCTCCCGCAGCTTCTTTTCCAATTCTGCTCGGTTTGCCACAGACATTTGTCATCTCCTCAATCACAATCATACACACACACGCACACAAACACAAGCGAAATTGCGGAGAGTTTGGTTTATAATGTTGGTAGGTATGCTAACAATGTATTAGTCGCCTGTACTCGATTCCCGAGCCTCAAGCAGTGGAGTGCCTGGTAGCTCCCGATTCTGTCTGTTGGCCTGAAGCGGTTAGTAAATCAGAAGTTAATCAGCTGAAGGCGGAGGTGCTTATGGGCAAATTGAGACGTTATGACGCTCATGTAGTGTTCGGTTGGTTGAAGAAGCACAGTTTCCTGTTGGTTTTGGTAATGTCGCTCTTTCATATTGGACTGGCCTGCATTCACACTCGGGATTCGGGTAGAGGCGACTATTACAACGGTGATCTATGGCCTTCGTCAAGCTAAACCAAACGCCTCCAGCCTTCCCGCTATTCCCAACTGGTTCTCTGCTCCAGACAAACAGCAAGTTCGGACACGAACTAATTGTCGGGCCGGTAGTGGGCGATCACCAAATCGTCGGCCACAAAGAACCTGGTCTTGGCGCCTGTCCTGAATATCTCGCGAGTGTGATGCAGCGGTACCAAATCACCAACGTGATTCCACCTGTCAGCAACGAACACGGCTTGGTTACGTGGCAGCGTAAGGCCCAGCAGTTTGGCGATCCATGGGCCCCTTTAGACAACTGCCAGCACGGAGCGCGGCGTGCGTACTATGGCAAAGCCGAAAGCCCCACTGCGACCGGAGTAGGAATTATTGCCCTCTCGCCGGACTCTGGTGGTTAGGAAGCCAGGAAAAGCTCACGCCGCGTTGATCTCCAAAATGCACGCCTTATCGCGCTTTCCATTGACGCGCTCATCCTGGTTGCTTGCACCGCGTGTAATGGCCTGAGCCGTGCGTAGGCATCTCCGATTCGCTCCATCGCCTGCACCCTCTTGAATAGCGCTTGCAAGAACTTTCGCAACTTGGCCGCGTAGCATTTGCCACGCGACTTAAAGGAGAGTGAATGGCAAAAAAATCGACGGACATTCCGAAGTTCAAGAGTGAAAGTGACGAAGCGGATTGGTGGGCAAGTACGGCGGGGCGAAGCTATGTGAAGCAGAAGGTGACAACACTGCATGCGAAAGGCGTTGCCGTGGCCGGCTCGTCGTTGGTGGCGCAGTTGAGAAAGAAGGGGAAGAGTACGCAAATTGCGATTCGGTTGTCGGAGGCGGATATCGCGCAGGCTCGGAAAATTGCTGGGCGGATGGGCGTCGGGTATCAGACTTTACTGAAGAGGCTGTTGCATGAGGGTTTGCAGCGGGAGAGTCGCCGGCGGTGAGGAGGGACAAACGCACAGTGGTCAAAATCCCGAACAATCCGCCAAAATTATGCACCGACATACCTAGCGATTCAAGTGCAGGTGAAACCCACATTCAGGGCTTGCGTAGTTTATCGATGAACTGCGACACTCTTAGTTCGATTTCCTCGTTCGAGAGCCCGCCGCCCTGTTCGAGGGTGCGCTTGATGATGGCCGCCGATTTGTACGGGAGCAGATTTGATTCTTCGTCTTTAGAGAGGTCGCGCCCAGGGTAGCCGCTGCGGGGTGGTTCTTCGGGAAGCGTAAGCGCCATTAGCTCATGTATACATTCGGGGCATTCGTCCAGGTATCCGGGCTTGCCAGCTTCGGGGATGAAGCTCCTACCGCAGTGGCGGCAGTTTTGCTCGCGAGCTGCCATTACCAATTGTAGCCACGGTTTTCGGCACGCCAGGGAGAGTTTTTCTTCCCTATTGGATTACGGTGGGAAACCGCTGGCATAGCAATTTGCTGCGGGTATCGGGCACACTCGAAAATCGCTGAGCGGAAGGGCGTCGGGTATCAGACTTTACTGAAGATGCTGTTGCATGAGGGAGTGCGGCGGGAAAGCGGGCGGGGGTGAGTTAGTCAACGCTCGTGCAATTCGTCGCGTGTCCAGCTGATTTTTCCTCCGGTGCCGAGGTCGTGTGCGTTTCGGATTCGGCGAAAAAAACGGCGCTTTGCGTCGGCTTCCAGAACGATGAGTTGGCCAGTGCGGCGGCTTTTTGGAATGGGACGAATCACGATCTGGATGTCGTGGCCCAGCAGGGTCAGGCAATCGAGCAGACGGCGTTCGGAGATGCCGCGGAAGTTTCCTTTTAGTAATGCCGAGATCTTTGGCTGGGTGAGTCCGAGTGTTGAGGCGGCTTCGGCTTGCGTCAGGTTTCTGCTTCGGATGATTTCGGAGATTTTGGCGACGAGTTGCGCTTTGATTAACATCGCGCTGCTATTTGCGTAGCAGAGGTCGGAATAAACGTTGCCGCTGCTTTTCTCGACTGTGTTTTTCAAGACTCGGTTTTTCTTCATGGTTTGATGTCCTTGGCTACCTGCTTGGCGGTTCGCATCCGCTTTTCGATCAATTGCATGTCTGGTTTTGGAGTTGCGATGCCAGTCTTGGACTTCTTCTGGAAGACATGCAGCACGAACACGCAGTTCGCGATCTCTGTGATGTATACGGCGCGGTACGCGTTGCCAGCGAAATCCTCGCAGACCTCCAGTACGCCAGCCGAGCCGAAACCACGGAGTGGCTTCGCCTGAGTGTGTTTTTCACCCGTTTGAGCCAAGAAAAGCGCATAGCCAAAAACGTCAACGACTTGCTCGGGCAACGCCTGCAAATCGCGTTTCGAACTGCCGATCCAGTAAAGTGGCTTCAAGAGCGGCTAGCTTGCCGACAATCGTATTATACCTGAATTGGTATAACCGAGAGTTGAAATTTGGTCTCGGCACGAGTGCCGAGACGGCACGCAAAGTGCGTGCGCTACTTTACGGCGATCGTCACGGTATTCCGCGCTTTGGTGCTGCCTACTTCCAGCGTCAGAGCGACGGCGGATCCGGGTTTGATATTGGCGGGGACTTGGACGTTGATTTGGCTCATGCCGGCTACTAATCCAGGGGCTGCGCCTTGGTAGAGGACTTGAGCGGGTTGGCCGCCGATTGTCACGGTCACGGTTTGCGCGATCAGCGGGGGATTTGTGGTTCCGGTCAGGACACCGTCTTTACTCGGCGGGTTGGTTACGCCTGCGCCCGTTGCGTAAATCGAGATGGCCGATCCGCGCGCGGCTGGGTTTGAGGGCGAGTTCGGGGTGTGATCCACGTTGATCACCGCGGCTTGGCCGGTGCCGGATGCGTTTGCGGAAAAGATCGACGGGTTCGCGGCGAAGACCGGAACCGTTGCGCTGAGCGATTGGCCGTCTGACTGCGTGATCACCAATTGGGTGCTCGATTTTCCGGCGACTTCAAAGGGAACTACCGCGTTGATCTGTCCAGTTGAGGCGTAAAGCAGCGGGGCGGGAGTGCCGTCGAACGTTACCTGCATCCCTCCGAGACTGGTCGGCACGTTTTCCGACGCGGCGGCGGGTAACGCGGGTCCGATGCTGGTCCCGAAGATCGTAATCATTTCGCCCGGCGCCACTTGGCCGCCGGAATAGCTCGCGGCATCCACTACGGAGGCGATTTGCGGGACATTCGGCAGCAGGCCGTATACGTTGATCGCGCCCGAGGAATCGGCTTGGAACACTTTCCCGTTCGCGACGGTGGGGTTCGCGAACTTGGTGAAGTTGCCGATGGCGTCCCCGGGCGTCATTTTGGAATTCCAGAGTTCGGTCAGATTCAGCGCGTCGAAAGCGTGGAGGGTTCCCGCGCCAGGCACGTCCGATACGTCGAGCGAGGTAGCCCAAAGGATCCCGGAGCTCGACAAACTTCCGTATGCGGAAACGGACATGCCGGTCATCGGCAATTGGCCGACAGCAGTCGAATTCGTAGCGTAGGGGGTGGTCTGGAACTGGCCGTTCTTCATCCGGTAAGCCACCGGCTTCTCCCCGAAGGGCCACAGATAAAGAATTTGCCCGCCCAGATTGTCCCAAAACGCATTGTTGAAAACGAGAAAGCTGTTCTCCCGCTGCGGGAGCGTCAGCGCGGGATTGCCCGCCTGAAAGGTTTGCACCACTTGGGCATTCGAGGTGGCGATGTGTCCCAGATTGGTTTTATCGAGCACGAATAACTGGCCCTCTTTGCCGATCTCTAAAAGCAGGTTGGTTCCGGGGATGAGCACGGGGCCGCTGGAACCCACGTCGGTATCGTTGTCGTTCAGAGCGTCCCACTCGGCGGGAGTGAAGTAATCGGCGACGCTGATTCCGCCTTGGGTCGCGAGGCGCAGGACGCTCATGCCGTACGCTTGGGTGCCGTCCCAACTGCCGTTGCCGGTGGCGACGTAGATATTGGCAGCGCCATCGGCGGCGAGTCCACGGCCGCCCTGCCAGATGGATGCGGCGGCGGCGTTATCGGCACTGGTGTTGTAGATGGATGTTTGTTTGAGCGTGGCTGCGTCGTATGCCATAAGCCAGCCGTGCCAGGGGCCGATGTCGCCGTGCGATCCGAACGCGATGTAGATATTCCCGTAGAGCAGCAGCAGACCAGGGCGCTGCAGATGTTGTCCGGCGTCGAAGGCGAGCTGATTGTTCGGGGCCGTTTCGAGGCCGGCCCACCCGGATCCATTGACGGTGCCTTGGATGAGCACGGGTCCGCCGAATTTTTCGGCGCCGGTGGTGAGATCAAGCGCGTGCAAGTAGTAGGCATAGCCCTTCGCCGCGCCGCTGCCGGTGTAGCTGTAGTGGACCACGTAGAGCGCGCCGGTGTCGGGATCGATGACTGGTGTTCCGAGAATTCCGATTTCGGTCAGGATGTCGGTATAGGGGAGAGCGTTTGAGGGCGGGTTCGCTGTGGGATCGGCGGGAACGTCGAAATCATGCGGATTGACGGGCGTGCCGAAGTTTACTTTCCATAAAGGAGCGGTGCTGCCGGTGGCATCGGCGTCGAAAGCATAGACGCTGTTATGCATTGTGGCGGCGTAGAGAACGTTGTGCGTGGCGCCGCCGGTGTTGACGCCTCTTAGATAGAGCGGCTGGGCGTAGGCTTCGCCATCGATGGAGAAGGCGTAGAGCTTGCCAAAGTGCGCGGGATTTACGTTGGATTTATTGAGAACGAACTCGCTGAGATTGGCGTTGGTGCGATTGTTATCGTAGTTCGCCGTTAGGACGTCTACTTGGGCGGAGAGAGTGGAAGTAAGTAGTAAAAGACAGAAAAGGGGACGGCGGAATGCTCCGCGCGTCCCCATTTCGGAAGCAGGAATGCCATGCATATGGCATTAGTGTAACCAAGCGTTCATACGAGTGTGAACGCTGCCCGCAAAGTGCGTGCGCTACCGCTTATAGCCGGGAGAGACGCGGGCCAGTTCATCGCGCAACTCGGCTCCGCCGGCGGGCGCGGGAACTTCGCCCATAATCACGGCTTTGTTGCTGACGTCGCGCCCGTAGAGTTTGCGATCCTCACTATCGTCTTGGCTGATCACTGTGCCATTCAGCGACACCCCGGCGAACGCACCTTTAGCGCGCGAATAAGACAGAATTTCAGCCGTCATCGATGCATCGGTATCGGCTGAGGCGGTTCTTCCGATTGGTCCTGCGGCGGCCGAGGCGTCTCCACCAACCGTGAATTTATCGCTGGCTAGCCGGTCCATGCCCTTCTGATTCATTACGAGCAATACAAAGTCGGTGGATTCTGCCCCAATCTGCGCTCCGAAGCTGCCGCCGCTTACGCGAACGGCGGCTGGTCCGCCCCACTCACCGTGATGACGGCAAACGGCGAAGCCACGGCCATACTCACCGCCGACGACGAATGCCGCTTTTTTCACTCCCGGCACAATGACAACGCATTGCGAACGATCCAGAACTCCGTGCGGGATGCCGCGATCGGGCGCGGCCATAATTTCATGAAACACTTCCGCCGCGCGGCGCAACCGATGATCCGGCGCATCCTCTTGCGCGCAAAGCATAGCTGCACCTGCAGCAATCACTAACCCAGTTTTAATAAGCATATCTCTGCCTCCCTTCATTGAGACTCCAATGGAGCCTAAATTGAGACAGAGAAATGTTAAAGAATCGGGCTATTTTGTAGCAGTAGCGGCTAATTGGGCGCGGATGGCCTTCATCTGTTCGCGCGCTCCGGCGACCCGTTTGCGGCCGTCCGGCGTGGCATCGATGAGCTTTTCCAGGTTGGCTGCGAAGCGGGGGCCATATACCGAGCGGATTTCCCCGAGAATCGGTTCGATCTTACCGAAGGTCCCAATGTGCTCGCCGTTACAATCGTCGAACATCTCCAGGCTGATGGCGCCGTTCTTCACCAAAGCCGCAGCCATATCCCAATAAGAAACAACCATCCGTAGGTGGCCGCTATGCGGACCGAACATGGCGGTGTTAAAATCCGCCAGCGATTCCGGGTTGAAGTCCCGGAAAAACCAGTCGCGCGCCTGGCGCATGGTTTCGTCGCGGCGTAGCGTATAAAGTTCCAGAATAAGGCCTGCTTCTTCCTGTTTCGACATGCAACTGCTCCTTTGCAGAGAGTGTAGCAAAAGGGCATTTCAGAACGAATGTCTCCTGATCTCTGCGCTATGCTCAGAGCAGGGCGGCTCAATGAATTTCCGGAAGGCGCTTGCGCGGTTGTGGTGCGGCTTGGCCCTCGGCATCGCCCTGACCGGTGCAGCGGTATTCGCGACGCTGCACGCCTCGCAAAGTGGTGGCTTCCGCGTTTATCCCAGCCTGGAACCTTACGACAACGTCGATCTCCCCGCGGACTATGCAGAAAAGAGCGAGTGGATTTTCGCGCGCTTGATGTATCCCGAGCATCCGAATGCGTTGTTCAAAATGCGTTATCGCTACGGCGGCCCGGTGGATTGGCGCGAGGGCGGAACGAGCTGGACGCAGGATTATCCACGCGCGGATCGCCACTTCGCGTTGGCGCTTCGCCGCCTGACGCGCATCAACGCACGCAGCGTGGAACAGCCGGTAAATCTGGATGACGGCGACGATGTCTACGACTGGCCGTGGTTGTGCGCGGGCGAAATGGGCGATTGGATGTTGACCGCCTCGCAGGCGAAGAAGCTGCGCGATTACCTGCTGCGCGGCGGATTCCTGATGCTGGACGATTTCTGGGGTCCGGAAGAGTGGGACCGCTTCATGGAAAGCATGCGGATGGTTTTTCCGGATCGCCCCATTGTGGAAATCGCCGACAAGGATTCGATCTTTCACACGGTTTACGATTTGGACGACCGTTACCAGATCATGGGCCAATGGGCGCTGCATGGCCGGATGCTGTATCGGGCAGAAGGAACGGTGGCGCATTGGCGGGGCATCTACGACGATCATGGCCGAGTGATGGTGGCGATGTCTTTCAATTCGGATATCGGCGATTCTTGGGAGTGGGCCGACGATCCGCGGTATCCGGAGAAGTATTCGGCGCTCGGGATCCGGATCGGCGTGAATTATGTAATTTATGCGATGACACATTAGGTCGGGATTAGGGATTGGGGCTTAGGGATTGCGAGGCGCTCTCGAAGACGGAGCATTCGCGCCAATCCCCAATCCCTAAACCCTAAGCCCGTTTTTGATAACATCGCCCCATGCGGGAAGCGGTGATCGTCGATGCGGTTCGGACGCCGATTGGGCGGAGGGATGGTTCGCTGAAGGGGTGGCATCCGGTGGATTTGCTGGCGCACACGTTGCAAGCGATTGTGCAGCGCAGCAAGTTGGATGCGGCGCTCGTTGACGATGTGATCGCGGGGTGCGTGGGACAGGCCGGCGAGCAGGCATTCAACGTCGCGCGCAATGCGGTGCTGGCGGCGGGATTTCCGGAGTCGGTGCCGGGAACTACGGTGGACCGGCAATGTGGGTCCAGCCAACAGGCGGCGCATTTCGCCGCGCAGGGCGTGATTGCGGGCAGCTACGATATCGCGATTGCTTGCGGTGTAGAGAGCATGTCGCGTGTTCCGATGGGATCGAATGGGGCGGGGCCGGGGAAGCCGTTTGGTCCGCGCGTGATGAAGCGCTATCACGACGTAGCTTTCAATCAGGGCATCGGCGCGGAGATGATGGCGGAACGGTGGAAGGTTACGCGGGGTGAGCTGGATTCGTTCAGCATCGAGAGCCACCGGCGGGCGGCGCAGGCGACGGAAGAAGGACGCTTCTGCAACGAGATAATTCCGGTTCCGGTGGAGACGGAAAATGGTCCCGCGCATCTCACTCGCGATGAGGGCATTCGAGCGAATTCGACGTTGGAAAAAATGGCCACGTTGAAGACTCCGTTCAAACCGGACGGTGTTGTAACGGCGGGGAATGCGTCGCAGATCAGCGACGGCGCCGCCGCGGTATTGATCATGGAGCGCGGGACGGCGGAAAAGTTGGGGGTCCGGCCGATGGCCCGTTTTGTTGAATTTGCGATGGCGGCGGAGGATCCGGTGATTATGTTGTCGGCGCCGATTCCAGCGACGCGGAAAATCTTAGGTCGCGCGGGATTGAAGATTTCCGATATTGATCGCGTGGAGATCAACGAAGCGTTCGCAAGCGTGGTGCTGGCGTGGCAGCGCGAAACGGGCGCGGATTTGGAAAAGGTGAATGTGAATGGCGGCGCGGTGGCGCTGGGCCATCCGCTGGGCGCGAGCGGCGCCCGATTAATGACGACGCTGGTGCACGAATTGCAGCGATCGGGCGGGCGCTACGGGCTGCAGACGATGTGCGAAGGCGGCGGAATGGCCAACGCAACACTCATTGAGCGAATGTAAATGCCGAAGTTGTTTCTCATCGGACTCTTGTGCGCATGCGCGCTGGGCGTAGTGTTCGCGCAATCGTCCGAGCTCGCGAGCGGAAGCTTCCTGGTTTCCAGCCGGGACCTGAACGATCCGAATTTTGCGCAGACTGTGATCCTGCTGCTGCGCTACGACGAAGACGAGGGCGCGATGGGGCTGATCGTCAACCGACGCGGCGACGTTCCGCTGTCGCGGGTGTTCGAGGACATCAAACAGGCCAAGGGTCGAAAGGATCCGGCGTATTTGGGTGGTCCCGTTGAGCCGGATAATGTGCTGGCACTGGTGAAGTCGTCCACCAAGATCGCCGATGCCCAGCGCGTTTTTTCGGGCGTCTATTTGATCGCCGAAAAAGAGCTGCTGGAGAAGACGCTCGCGGACAAAGAGGCCAGCGTGTTTCATGTCTATCTCGGCTACGCCGGATGGGGTCCTGGACAGTTGGAGCGCGAAGTGGAATTGGGCGCCTGGCACGTCTTGCCGCCGGATGCCGGGAGCGTGTTTGATGCCGATCCGGACTCGGTGTGGACGAGGTTGATCCGGCGAACGGAGCTGCGAATTGCCCTACTTCGCCCCTTTTTTATACACCCGAACGTAATCGACGATCATTTCGCTCGGAAAGACCGTCGAGCTATTGGGTGAGCCGGGCCAATCGCCGCCGATCGCCAAATTCAAAAGCAGAAAGAACGGCTTGTTGAAGATCCATTTGGTTCCGGCTGGAATGGATGATGCGGGGACTTTGAAGTAGGGATGGCCGTCGAATTCGAACTCGATGCTATCGGAGGTCCAGACCATTCCGTAAACGCGGAAGTCGTCCGCTAGCTTCTGTCCCGCGGGGAGGGTATAAGAACCCGACGGTCCTTTATCGCCGTAGTATCCGGGGGCGTGAACCGTGCCGTGGACGATCGACGGTTCCTTGCCGATGTTTTCCATGATGTCGATTTCGCCGCAGTTCGGCCATCCGATTTTTTCAATATCCGCTCCCATGGCCCAGAAGGCCGGCCAGACACCTTGGCCTTGTGGAATTTTCATCCGGACTTCGATCTTTCCGTATTGCGTCGCGAATTTGCCGAGCGTCTTGATGCGCGCGGACGTGTAGTCGCCTTTGTCATCTTTGATCGCGCGGATCACGAGATGGCCTTGACCGTCCTGACGCACGTTGTCGAGCGAGTTGGTGTACGCCTCCAGTTCGTGATTGCCCCAACCGTCGGTGCTGTGGCCGAGATCGTAGACCCATTTCGCCGGGTCCGGCGGGGTGTTGGCGGGACCGTTGAATTCATCGGACCAGACGAGGCTCCAGCTCGCGTTGCTCGCTGTCGCGGGGCTGGGGACCGGGGGCTGGGGATTCGCGGCGGTCGCGGCCGCGAGGATCAATACGAAAAGGCTACGCATTTATTCGCAGCGTAGCGCATTCATCGGGTCCACGCGGGTCGCGCGATGGGCGGGGATGTAGCACGCGGCTGTGGTCACGGCCAGCATTAAAAGCGATACACCCGTAAGAACCCAGGGATCGTGTGCCGAGATTTCGAAAAGCTGCGTGGACAGGAACCGCGTGAGGGCGAAGGTGGCGGCCAGGCCGATGGCTAATCCGATCAGGCTGAGCTTTAATCCCCGCGCGAGGATGAGTCTCAAGATTCCGCGCGCATCGGCCCCGATGGCCATCCGGATTCCGATTTCCTGCGTGCGCTGCGCCACGGACCAGGACAGGATGCCGTATATTCCGATCACGGCCAGCGTCAAAGCGACTGCGGCAAATATCGAAAGCAGCAACGTCGAAAAGCGCCGCGGGCCGGTGGAGGCTTCTAGCACTTGCTCCATGCTTCGAAAATCGGATACTGGAGCCGACGGATCGAGCGCTTGAATTTCGCGGCGGACCGCACCGGACAGCAGCAATGGGTCCGAAGCAGTCCGAAGAATCAGGAAGCGCGGGCCGTAATCGAGGAAATAAAAATCGTTGGTGCGTTCGGCGTCGAGGCCGGATTGCTTGACGTTCGCCGCGACGCCGATCACAGTGAACCACGCGGGATTGGCGACCGAAGTTCCCAGGATGAAACGCTTGCCCACTGCGTCCTCACCCGGCCAGAAAGTCCGCGCCATGGTTTCGTTGACGACCACGAGCGGTTGATCCAGATCGCGAGCGTTGTATGTGCGGCCGCGCAGCGCAATGCCGAGCGCGCGGAAATAATCCGGCGTGATGAGGTGCTGCTGGGCCGAAGGGAAAAGATCGGGCCGCATGAGCGTCGAGCCGGGCACGATGAATCGCGTGACATTGGCGCGCTCGGCGGTGAGAGGAAGGGCATTCGTGGCCGCGATGGTCTCGACTCCTGGCAGCGATCGAAGACGCGTTTCCAGCCGCTCGTAAAGCGACGCGCTTTTCTGCGAGTCCGGATGAAAAGCCGACGGTTCGTAGCGCAGCGTCAAAAGATTCGCCGCGCGGAAGCCCGGATTCACTTGCACCAGGCGCGCGAAACTGCGGATGAGCAATCCTGCGCCCATCAGCAACACCAGTGCAAGCGCGAATTCCACGATGACCAGCGCGTTGCGGCCGGCACTAGAACCTCGAACGACGCCGCGTCCGCTTTCCTTAAGCCCGTCATTCGGATCGAGCCGCGCGGTAGCAAGCGCGGGCGCGATGCCGAAGATCACGCCCGTGACAATCGAGACGGCGGCGAGAAACGCGAGCGTCGCCGTGTCCATGTGGATCGACGCAGGGTCAATCAACCCGGTGGGAGCCAGACGAAGCAGCGCTTGG